>ODAI014356602.1_pt1 | contig 95598 bp, 86 predicted proteins | sample 1539321 | NCBI WGS metagenome assembly ODAI01 (sample SAMN02144231, study PRJEB22623) | gut metagenome | biome: sheep rumen | host: Ovis aries | place: New Zealand | reverse complement strand
CCGTTCTTCGGTCTTACTGCCTTAAAGGGTCTGATATCAGCCATTTTTACCTCCGCTCTTTTACTGCCTGAAGTTGTTGATCAGACATAGTATATCATTGCAGGTTTTAATAAACACCCCCGCCTGCGCCGATCCGTTGAGCTTACTGAACGGATCATTTCCCCGGCATATCCCCCTTGCCTGCGTTGATCCGTCCCGAAATTGCAGCTTTTCATTAATTATTGTGCAATAACAAAAAGTGTGCTATCCTGTACTCTGGTCGATCTGAAACAATAAAATGCTCTAAATACACGCAGATCAAGGAGGAAAAAGAGATGAGCAGGGTATATAACTTTTCCGCAGGTCCCGCAGTGCTTCCCGAAGAGGTCCTTAAAGAAGCCGCTGACGAAATGCTTGATTACAGAGGCAGCGGAATGTCTGTCATGGAAATGAGCCATCGCTCCAAAACCTATGACAATATCATTAAGGAAGCCGAAAAGGATTTAAGGGAGCTTATGGGGATCCCCGATAATTACAGGGTATTGTTTCTCCAGGGCGGAGCCAGTCAGCAGTTTGCGATGATTCCCATGAACCTTATGAAAAACAGGGTAGCGGATTATATAATTACCGGGCAATGGGCCAAGAAGGCCTTCACTGAAGCCTCTCTCTACGGAAAAGCCAATGCCGTCGCAAGCAGTGAGGACAAGACCTTTTCCTACATACCGGACTGCTCGGATCTTCCGATCTCAGAGGATGCGGATTATGTTTACATATGCGAGAACAATACGATCTACGGCACCAAATTCAAGGCTCTGCCTGACACCAAGGGAAAGCCTCTGGTAGCGGACGTTTCCTCCTGCTTCCTTTCCGAGCCCGTTGATGTTTCCAGATACGGTCTCATCTACGGAGGCGTGCAGAAAAACATCGGCCCCGCGGGCGTCGTTATCGTCATAATCCGTGAGGATCTTATAACGGAGGACGTGCTTCCCGGGACTCCTACGATGTTAAGGTACAAGACCCACGCCGATGCGGGTTCGCTTTATAATACTCCCCCGGCTTACGGGATTTATATCTGCGGAAAGGTATTTAAGTGGATCAGCCGGATGGGAGGCCTTTCGGCGATGAAGGCTCTGAACGAAAAGAAGGCCGCGATCCTTTACGATTTTCTCGATCGCTCCGAGCTGTTTAAGGGCACGGTCGAAAAGTCCTCACGCTCCCTTATGAACGTTCCCTTCGTTACGGGAAATGAGGAGCTTGACGCAAGCTTTGTCAGGGAGGCGGCAGAAGCCGGTCTTGTAAGCCTTAAGGGGCACAGGTCCGTCGGCGGGATGAGAGCTTCCATATATAATGCAATGCCTCTTGCCGGCGTTGAAAAGCTTGTGGACTTTATGGAGGAATTTGAGCGTAAGCACAAATAATAGGTTAACATAATCAATAGAGGAGAAAATATTATGTTTAATTATGCCTGTCTGAATCCCATTTCCGAGGTAGGGATATCATGCTTTACAGATGAATTTTCAAAAACCGAGGAGCTCTCCGATGCTCAGGGCGTTTTAGTCCGTTCAGCATCCATGCACGAGCTTGAGCTTCCTGACGGCCTGCTCGCGGTGGCAAGGGCCGGTGCCGGGGTCAATAATATCCCCCTTGAGGACTGCGCCAAAAAGGGCATCGTTGTCTTCAATACTCCCGGTGCCAACGCAAACGGTGTAAAGGAGCTTGTATTTGCGGGAATGCTGCTTGCGGCAAGAGATGTCGTAGGCGGGATAAACTGGATAACAGAGAACAAGGATGATCCTGATATAGCAAAGAAGGCCGAAAAGGAAAAGAAAAGATTTGCCGGAACAGAGATCTACAATAAAAAGCTCGGCATCATAGGACTTGGCGCCATAGGCGTAAGGGTTGCAAACGCCGCAAAGCATATGGGGCTTGAGGTGTACGGCTATGACCCTTATATCTCTGTGGAGGCGGCCTGGCATCTCTCACGTGATATCAGGCATGTGACCGACATTAATGAGATCTTTGAGGAATGTGATATAATAACGATCCATGTTCCTCTTCTGGATTCTACGAAGGGGACCATCAGCCGCGAAGCCATCTCCAGAATGAAGGACGGAGTGATCATCCTAAACTTTGCAAGAGACCTGCTGGTTGATGAGGACGCCGTGATCGAGGCCATTAAGAGCGGTAAGGTGAGGAAATACGTGTCTGACTTCCCCAATCCGAAAACGGCGGGGGCAGAGGGCTGTATCGTGATCCCCCATCTGGGTGCTTCAACCGAGGAATCGGAGGATAACTGCGCCAAAATGGCCGTCAAGGAGCTCATGGACTTTCTCAAGAACGGCAATATCGCCAATTCCGTGAACTATCCCAACTGCGATATGGGTGTCTGCCAGGCCGCGGGCAGGATCGCGATAATGCACACCAACACAGCCAATATGATCACCAGGTTTACAGCCGTCTTCGGAGACCAGGGAATAAACATCTCCGATATGCTTAACAAATCAAAGGGTGAATTTGCCTATACAATGATGGATATCGAAAGCCCCGCTTCCAAAGATGCCATTGAAAAGCTTAAGCAGATACCCGGAGTAATAAGGGTAAGGGTTATCAAATAAGAAGCCCCCGGGACTATTGCCGGATAGTTCATTTCAGCAGCTTAAGCTTGCATCGAAGCTTATAGTGAACGCAATAAATAATTGTGTTTACTATAAGTCATCGATGCAAACTAACGACAGACAGGGCGCTTTCGGCGCCCCGCATTTATTCGGCACTTTACTCGCCACCCAGATCCAGGTCCAGATCCGGTCCCAGCTCCTCCTTAAGCTTCCTTTCCGCTTCGGCTCCGGCTTCACTGGCAAGGTCCATATAACGAATAAATATATCGTCCAGGGCTTCGCCGGTTTCCCCTGCTATCCGCTCCATTTCAGGCTTCAGCTTTTCAAGCTGAAGGGAAACAGGCGTCTTCTGGGGATCGATGTCCCCAAGCACCTTCTCCGCGTATTTATTGATCCTGTCCAGGAATTTTCTGTCTTCAACGTTCATTTCACTGCTCTCCTTTTATCACATTATTACAATGGAATTAACTTCATTTACCTACATATCCCTTGTAATATTCTTTATCCAGCCGCCCTTTTTGAAATGCCGGATGGCAAAGGGCATCTTGACGAATTCATCGGTACACATGAGCACATATACCCACAAGGGCGGAAGCTTAAGCACAAAGGCGCTTATCAGGCCGAGAGGGACCGAAACTCCCCACATACTTATGATGTCTAAGATCATTCCGTAGCGGGAATCACCGCCGCATCTGAAAAGACTTGCTATAAGAACAGTATTGATGATCTGTCCCACCTGATAAATAACGCTGATATACAACATTACCCTGAGATACCAGGCTGCCGTCTGGGATATCCTGACAAAACCCGGAATGAACGGGCTTATAATAAACAGGACAGCTCCCTGCAGAAGGCTTATTTTAAAGGACAGCCAAAGCACCGAGTCTGCGTCCTCCTTTGCCCTTTCAAGCCTGCCCTCTCCTATCTCCTTGCCTAAAAGTATGGAGGAACCCGCCGCTATACCAATGCCCACCGTGGTTACCAGATCTCTTGCCACGGTAACTACGGAATTAGCCGCCACTATATCGGAGCCCAGATGCCCCATGATGACCGAGTTCATATTAAAGGCCAGTCCCCACATGGCATCATTTATAAAGGCCGGAAGGGAATATCTGGCAAAATCCCTTATAAGCTTTGCCGGAATGTCAAAAATGACCTTAAGGCTCACCGGCATTATCCTCTGTCTCGTAAAGTCCACCGCACAGGCCATAAGCTCAGCCCCTCTTGACAGGGTCGTGGCAAGAGCCGCACCCCTTATTCCCATTGCGGGAAGGGAAAACAGCCCGAAGATGAGCACTGCGTTCAATATGATGTTCATCAAAAGCGTTGCGACAGAAAGAAGGGTTGCAAGCTTCACTCTTTCACAGCTTTTTATTATTGCAAGGTAGGGCTCGATGATACCGGCAAAAAAATAGGATAAGGCCACATAGCGCAGATAGGCTGCTCCCGCCGCCTTAAGCTCGGGAACGTTTGTCCATATCCCTATCACAAAGTCCGGCACCGCAAGGGCCAGGACCGCGGCGAGCGTAGAAAATGCTGCCGAAATGATAAGACCCAGAGCAAAAATATTAGAAACGGTAACGCTGTCTCCCTTTCCCCAGTACTGGGTAGCAAGAATGGTGACCGCCGAAGCCACTCCGAAATAGACCACGTACAGCAAAAACTGTACCTGACCCGCAAGGGACGAGGCTGCAAGGGAGGTCTGGTCCACGCGTCCCAGCATGACAACATCCGCCATACTAACAGCGGATGCGATCAGGTTCTGTATCACAATTGGTAAGACCAGCGTAAAGAGGTTACGGTAAAACCCCGCTCTGGCTCTCTTTATCTTCATATGATCAGGAATGCTCCTCCATATCCTTTATCACCCGGTTTACCTTTGATCTTTTCATTTTTGTCCTCCAGTGTCAGGCACGTGTCGAGTTTACTTGAGCTCGTATCTGACACGCCAATCAAGTTTGAAAGTTTACTTTCAAACTTCCTCACCCCGGGTAAGAAATCTCACACCCATATATGAAATAATCTCCTCTACGCATCTTTCAAACCCCAGCTTTGAGCTGTCAAAGCACAGATCATAGTTTCTCGCGTCATACCAGGGTCTCCCGGTATAAAACATATGATACTCCTCCTTCTGTCTGTTTATCCTGTTGACATAGTCCTCAAGCTCCCTGCCTGTAAGGCTCACCTTCTCTGCAGCCTTTTCATAGCAGAAATCAAGCGGGGCATGGATCAGCACGGAAAGGACATTATCATAGTCCTTAAGCACATATTCGGCACATCTGCCTACTATGACACAGCTTTCGGTCTCCGCAAGCTTCTTTATGATCTTTGCCTGAAAATTGAAAAGATTCCTGTTAGAGGTAAAGTCCTTTGACTCGGGAGGAATTATCTCACCGTTGTAAACACTCTTTGCGATCCTGAATATCTTCGAATTCCTGACCTTCTCATCCGCATTTACAAAAAGAGCCTCATTGATACCCGAATCCTCTGAAGCAAGCCTGACAAGATCCTTGTCATAAAAGGGAATACCAAGCCTTTCCGATAACATTCCGGCTACTGTTCTCCCTCCGCTTCCGTACATTCTTGAGATCGTGATCACTATTTTATTATCCGACACCTGTAACCCTCCCGGTATGTTTCCTTTCTTATTCACCCAGATACGCTTTCCTTATCTGCTCGTTGTTCAGGAGCTCAGAGGCCTTCCCCTCAAGCACTATCCTGCCTGTCTCGAGCACATAGCCCCTGTCGGAAATTGACAGGGCCTTTTTGGCGTTCTGCTCCACAAGCAGTACAGTAGTCCCGTCCGCCTTTACCTTTTCGATTATATCAAATATCTCATTTACCAGTATGGGCGACAGTCCCATCGAAGGCTCGTCCATCAGGATGATCTTCGGGCTGCTCATAAGAGCCCTGCCCATGGCAAGCATCTGCTGCTCCCCTCCCGACAGAGTCCCCGAAAGCTGGTTCTGCCTTTCCTTAAGCCTTGGGAACCGGGAAAACACCATCTCAAGGTTCCTGCTGATCTCGTCCCTGTCGCTTCTCGTATAGGCTCCCATCCTGAGATTCTGCAGTACCGAGAGATTGGCAAATACCCTCCTGCCCTCCGGAACATGGGCCATTCCCATTGCAACTATTTTGTGAGCCGGAACCTTTGTGAGCTCAACTCCGTCAAACCTTATGGAACCCGACTCAGCCGGAAGCAGGCCGGTGATGGTATGAAGCGCTGTGGTCTTTCCCGCCCCATTGGCTCCTATAAGAGCTATGACCTCTCCCTCGTCTACCCTGAAGCTGATCCCCTTAAGAGCCTTTATCATTCCATAGCTGACTTCCAAATCCTTTATCTCAAGCATCAGATCTTCCTCACTCCCAAAGCTAACCCAGATATGCTGCAATGACCTCCGGGTCGTTAAGCACCTCGCTGGTCTTCCCCCGGCTCAGTACGGACCCGAAGTTAAGCACGCTAAGCTTCTCGCATATTCCGGATACCAGCTTCATATCATGCTCTATCAGTAATATAGTCATATCAAATTCATCCCTCACAAAACGGATCGTATCCATGAGCTCTCCTGTTTCGTTAGGGTTCATCCCGGCAGCGGGTTCATCAAGCAGAAGAAGCTTCGGCCCTGTGGCCAGAGCCCTCGCGATCTCAAGCTTGCGCTGCTTGCCGTAGGGAAGGTTTTTTGCAAAGGAATCCTTTTCCTTTTCCAGATCAAATACCTTCAGAAGCTCAAGTGCCCTCTCATCCATCTCCTTTTCTATCCTGAAATAGGACGAAAGCCTCAGTATTCCCGATATCGTCGGGTAGGTGAAAATATTATGTAAACCAATCTTTACATTGTCAAGGACCGAAAGATCCTTGAAAAGCCTGATATTCTGAAAGGTCCTGGCGATCCCCGCCTTGTTTATCTCAACGGTATCAAGCCCCGTAATATTCCTGTCCTCAAGAAATATCCTTCCCTCATCGGGCCTGTATACACCGGTGAGAAGATTAAAGACCGTCGTCTTACCGGCGCCGTTGGGCCCTATGAGCCCGTAGAGCTCTCCCTTTTCTATCTCAATATTAAAATCATCAACGGCCCTCAGGCCACCAAAGGAGATGCTTAAATTATTGACAGAAAGCATGGCGCACATATCAGCTCACCTCCTTACCGCTGTTCTCGCGTTTCCGCCCGATAAAGGCCCGTATCCCGTATCTCTCACGGAAGGCTATGGCAGCAGGCGCCCAGTTGATAAGCATTATGACGATAAGCACTATGGAATAGATCAGCATACGGTAGCTGTTTAAGCCCCTCAGCAGCTCCGGCAGGATATAGAGGATGGCGGTCGCGATAATGCTGCCCCTTATATTGCCTATGCCCCCTAAGACCACGTACACAAGTATGAGTATCGATACATTATATCCGAAGTAGGTGCTGGAGGCGGTCAGGGTGGAGGTATTATGGGAAAAGAGGACCCCCGCAGTTCCCGCAATGGCAGCCGATACCGTAAACGCCAGCATCTTGTATTTCGTTATGTTGATCCCCACCGCCTCTGCCGCTATCCTGTTGTCCCTTATTGCCATAATGGCTCTTCCGGCTCTTGAATTCACCAGGTTCTGGATGGCAAAAAGCGCAAGCAGCAGGATGACGATCGATATCGTAAAGGTGGAATCCGTCGGCGTACCCTGTATCCCCATGGCTCCGTTTATGAGCATTTTGCCCTCCCCCTTAAGCTGAAAGCTTTTGAAGGCCACATGGAGCCCCTCCTCGTCATATCCCAGATACACCGCCGCAAGGAAATTTTTAATTATCTCGCCAAAGGCCAGGGTGACTATGGCCAGATAGTCTCCGTTGAGACGGAGGACCGGTATGCCTATAAGGAAGCCAAAGAGCGCCGCCATAAGAGTTCCGATGATAAGCGCCGTAAGGAACCTGAGCCCTGCCGGCATCCCGCTCTCCTTAACCGCCACCGAAAAAAGCGAAGCGCTGAAGGCTCCCACACACATAAAGCCTGCATGACCCAGGCTCAGATCACCCAGTATCCCTACCACGAGGTTGAGCGCGACCGCGGCTATCGAATAATAGCACAGCGGGACCAGCAGCCCCTTAATATGGAAAGAAAGCACTCCCGCCTTATCCAGTACCTGTATCACCACATAGAACAGGATCACCATCACGCAGGTATAAAGATCCCGTTTTGTCTGTTTTGTAAATTTCATAATACCCTCATACCTTTTCCTGTACCTTTTTCCCGAGAAGTCCTGTCGGACGCACCAGGAGAACAATTATCAGAATGGAAAAAACTATGGCATCGGAAAGCTGCGTCGAAATGTACCTCTTGCTCAGGCTTTCGATGATGCCAAGCAGCAGTCCGCCGATCATTGCGCCGGGTATGGAACCGATCCCCCCCAGTACCGCTGCCACAAAGGCCTTGATCCCGGGCATCGCCCCCGTATACGGAGTCAGGTTAGGGTATGCGGAGCATAACAGCGCACCCGCTATGGCCGCAAGCCCCGAGCCTATGGCAAAGGTAAGCGAAATGGTCTTGTTGACGTTTATACCCATCAGGGCAGCCGCGCCCTTGTCCTCAGATACCGCCACCATGGCCTGTCCCTGCTTTGTTTTCTTTATGAAGGTCTGAAGAGCAAGCAGGACGATCAGGCTTGTAATTATGGTAATGATAGTAACGCCCTGGATCTTAAGCTCCCCGCCTGCCAGCGATATTCCGTCCCAGCTCACCACAGATGAGAAGGATTTGGGATTTGCGGTAAATATAAGCAGCGCGAGATTCTGTAAAAGATAGCTTACCCCGATAGCGGTAATGAGTACCGCAAGGGAGGAGGCTGCTCCTCTTAAAGGCTTATAGGCGACCTTTTCGGTAACTATCCCGAGGACCGTACAGCCTGCCGCCGCGATGACTATCGAAAGCAGCGGATCAAGCCCCCAGGTCACCATGGAGGTATAGATGATATAGGAGCCTATCATGATAACATCACCATGGGCAAAATTAAGCATTTTGGCAATTCCGTACACCATGGTATAACCAAGGGCTATGATGGCATATATACTTCCAAGGCTTATTCCGTTGACAAAATACGTCAGAAAATTTAACATGAGTCCTCTCCGGTCAAAGATATGATATGAAATCGGGCATAAGCTCCATGACGCTTCTGACTCCGACATCATGACGTAAACGAATCGATGTAGACTTAGAGGATGCCGGAAACCGGCATCCTCTTATCAGCCTGCACATATCGCAGGAAACATCAAAGTAAAACGGGCTCTGTCATTTCCTGTAATTCATTGGCGCCGCGCAGAACACGGCATCCGGGTCTACTCTGCAAGCACATATTCACTGTTCTTTATGATAACGGCTCTGGGATCCTTGTTCGGCTCTCCCTCTGCCGTCCAGGTTATCGAGGTGGGAGAAGTAAGAACGTTTCCAAGCTCGATCTCCGTCATACCCTTCTTCATGGCCTCGCAGATATCCGAAACGCTCTGTGAAGGAGCAACGTTCTGAGCCTCACATACAGCCTTGACCGCATAAACCGCGTCATAGGCATCCGCACCGAACTGATTGGGAATATGACCCGTCATCTCTTTAAACTTCTTTACGAAATTGACCGTCAGCTCATCCTGAGCCGTAGCAGAGAAGGGAGTAAGCAGATAAACGCCCTCGGCAAGCGAGGTGTCAAAGTTCTCGACCCCAAGGATACCGTCCATACCGTCTACCCCGAAAAATACGGGAGCATAGCCCATGGAATCGGCCTGCTGCAGTATGAGTGAGGCCTCCTGGTAATAAATGGGAAGGAACAGAAGATCCGCGCCTGCATCCTTTGAGGACTGAAGCTGTACCGTAAAGTCGGTATTTGAATCAGTCGTAAAGGATGTATCCGAAACAACATCCAGTGAAAGCTCGGAGGCCCTGGCGACAAAGCTGTCATGGATACCTGTGGAGTATTCGATGGAGCTGTCATAGATTATCGCGATCTTGGAACCCTTTAAGGAATCATTGCCCGCTATATAATCCGCCGAAGCCGAACCCTGGTTGGGGTCTGAGAAGCAGAGACGGAAGGCGTTGTCATACTGAACACAGTTTACCGCGGTCCCCGAGGGGGTAAGCTGGAACATGTTATCCTCTTTGGTCTTTTCGCTTACCGCTATGCAGGGAGCCGATGTGACCGTACCGATCAGCATCTGCATTCCCCAGTCCTTAAGGGTATTGTAGGCATTGACAGCCTTCTCGGCATTATGCTCGTCATCCTCAAACTTATATTCGATCTGATAACCGTTAATACCGCCGTCAGCATTTATCTCATCCACGGCGATCTGCATCGCGTCCCTTACATCGCTTCCGTAGATGGCAGCCGCACCTGTTGTAGGACCGATGCCGCCGATCTTAAACGCTTCTCCGCCCGAGCTGCCAGAAGCAGCCTCACCCTGTGCCGCAGGAGCCGTTCCCGTAGCACAGCCGGCAAGAACCGACACAGCCATGGACGCGGCAAGCATAGCGCTTAATACTCGTTTTTTCATAAAGATCTCCTCCTTTATCCTTTTGTCCGCACAGATGAAATCATGTGCTTAACCTTGCCTCATATATAGTGAACGAATTTGATTCGTTTACTATACTAAACCAACAGGGTGCTTTTTTCAAGTGCCCGCCCTTAACACTCAGGGCGATCATGCCTCCTTTTATCGACCGTATGCCCGGGCTTTATTTAGCCCGTTCCTCCATATCCGCGGCATCAAAGGCCTCCGAGATCGGCGCGCCTGCCGGGACCATGGGGAACACCTTGTCGTCCTCGTCTATGACGCACTCTATCACCACCGGACTGTTCTGATACAATGCCCATTTCAGGGCCTCATCCGCCTCTTCCCTTGTGGTGACTCTCCTTGCGCTGCACCCAAGCCCCTCCGAGACCTTTACATAATCCACCTTGTCCTCCAGTATGGTATTGGAATAGCGCTTATTATAGAAAAGCGTCTGCCATTGTCTTACCATACCCAGCACGGAATTATTTACGATGATCTGGATAACGGGTATATTATAGCGGCTTGCCGTAGCAAGCTCATTCATGTTCATTCTGAAGCAGCCGTCTCCTCCTATGTTTACGACAGTCTTATCGGGTCTCCCGACCTTGGCCCCGATGGCCGCCCCAAGGCCGTAGCCCATCGTGCCGAGACCTCCCGAGGAAATAAAGGTCCTTGGCTCCTTATATTTATAAAACTGAGCCGCCCACATCTGATGCTGTCCCACATCCGTTGTGATTATGGCATTTCCTTCCGTAAGACTGTAGAGCTTCTCTATCACATAAGGGCAGGTAAGCTTATTCCTGTCATAATCAAGAGGGAATCTGTTCTTAAGCTCCTCAATTACAGACAGCCATTCACTGTGATCCGCCTGCGTTATACGCTCATTGAGTGCTGACAGGACCTCCTTTACATCGCCGATTATGCTGAGGTCGCATTTTACATTTTTATTGATCTCGGCAGGGTCGATATCGATATGTATCACCTTCGCGCCCCTGGCGAATTTCTTTGCGTTGCCCACTACCCTGTCCGAAAACCTTGCACCGATCGCAATAAGGAGATCACACTGGCTCACCCCGAAATTAGAGGCCTTGGTGCCGTGCATTCCGATCATTCCGGTATACAGGGGATCAGTGTTGTCAAAGCCCCCTTTTCCCATAAGGGTATCACAGACCGGGGCCATCAGCTTATGCGCAAAGACCGAAAGCTCCGCGGACGCGCCGGAGATCACGGTCCCTCCGCCCGTATAAATAAAGGGCTTCTTTGACCCTGAAATAAGCTCCGCTGCCTTTTCGATCTCCTTCTCCCACTGACCGGTACCCTTCGTGCTTACGGCTCCGGCCTTCTGATCCTTTAAGGGGGTAAATTCAGCCCTGTTTGCGGTCACATCCTTAGTTATGTCAACCAATACGGGGCCCGGCCTTCCGGTCGAGGCGATCTTAAAGGCCCTGCGCAGTGTATCTGCCAGCCTGTTTACATCCTTGACTATAAACCCATGCTTTGTTATCGGCATGGTGACGCCTGCTATGTCCACCTCCTGAAAGCTGTCCTTTCCGAGGGCGGGAAGCGCCACGTTTGCCGTAATTGCCACAAGCGGGACCGAATCCATATATGCCGTAGCGATCCCCGTGACGAGGTTCGTGGCACCGGGCCCTGAGGTTGCAAAGCATACCCCGACCTTCCCCGTTGCCCTGGCATAGCCGTCTGCGGCATGGGCCGCTCCCTGCTCGTGAGAGGTAAGATAATGGGTTATCTCATCCTTATAATCGTAAAGCGCATCGTAAATATTTAAGATAGTGCCTCCGGGATAGCCGAAGACCGTGTCCACTCCCTGCTCCTTAAGTACCTCAAGCACTATCCTTGCGCCTGTAAGCTGCATAGCGATCTCTCCTTTTTATCCAATCAGTTACAACCGTCCGCCCTTCGGTAAACTGTTCCGATCAGTCTGCCGAAGCTGCACGTATTTTGTGTCTTTTCCCGCGGACTCAGTCCGGAACCCTCAGAATGGCCCCCATATTTCCGCTTGTGACAAGCTTTTCATATCTTGAAAGATAGCCCGTCGTGACCTTGGGCTCCCTGGGCTTCCATTCCTTTCTCCTTCTTTCAAGCTCCTCCGTTGTCACTTCAAAATCCAGCGTCATATTCGGGATATCTATTTTTATGATATCCCCCTCCTCAACAAGGGCTATCGGTCCTCCGACCGCCGCCTCAGGTGAAACATGGCCTATGGACGCGCCTCTTGAAGCTCCGGAAAACCTGCCGTCAGTGATAAGTGCCACCGAGCTTCCAAGTCCCATTCCGGCTATGGCAGAGGTGGGATTTAACATCTCTCTCATGCCCGGGCCTCCCTTCGGCCCCTCATATCTTATGACGACAACATCGCCCTTTACTATCTTACCGCCCTTTATGGCCTCGATAGCGTCCTCCTCACAGTCAAATACCCTGGCCGGGCCTTCATGCCTAAGCATCTCCTCGGCAACCGCCGAACGCTTAACGACACCTCCGTCCGGTGCGAGATTGCCCTTTAATACCGCAAGGCCTCCCGTTTTGCTGTAGGGATTGTCGTTGGGTCTTATAACCTCGGGATTCAGGTTAAGTGCATTCTTTATGTTTTCTCCCACCGTTTTCCCGGTAACCGTAATGCAGTCGGTGTTTAAAAGACCAAGCTCCGAAAGCTGCCTCATCACCGCATAAACTCCGCCAGCCTCGTTGAGATCCTCCATGTAGGTGGGCCCTGCGGGGGCAAGATGGCAGAGGTTGGGAGTCTTTTCGCTTATTTCATTTGCAAGGCTTATGTCAAAGTCAAAGCCGGTCTCATGAGCTATAGCCGGAAGGTGAAGCATCGAATTGGTGGAGCAGCCGAGAGCCATATCCACAGTCAGCGCATTCATTATCGCTTCCTTTGTCATAATGTCCCGGGGCTTTATATTCCTCCTGTACATTTCCATGACAGCCATGCCTGCTTCCTTTGCAAGCCTTATCCTCTGTGAATATACGGCGGGAATGGTCCCGTTTCCACGAAGGCCCATTCCAAGGGCCTCGGTCAGGCAGTTCATGGAATTTGCGGTATACATTCCGGAACAGGAGCCGCAGCTGGGGCAGGCATTTTCTTCAAAATACTTAAGCTCCTCATCATCTATCTTTCCTGCGGCGTGTGCGCCTACCGCCTCAAACATGCTTGACAGCGAGGTCTTTCTTCCGTGTACATGTCCCGCAAGCATCGGTCCTCCCGAGACAAATACCGTAGGAACATTGACCCTTGCCGCTGCCATAAGGAGCCCTGGTACGTTCTTGTCACAGTTAGGCACCATGACGAGCGCGTCAAACTGATGGGCAAGCGCCATGCACTCAGTGGAGTCTGCTATAAGATCCCTGGTGACTAACGAATACTTCATTCCTATATGCCCCATGGCTATCCCGTCACAGACAGCTATCGCCGGGAATACCACCGGAGTCCCGCCCGCCATCGCTACGCCCTGCTTAACGGCGTTCACTATCTTGTCAAGATTCATATGCCCGGGAACTATCTCGTTATAGGAGCTTACGATACCCACAAGAGGCCTTTCAAGCTCCTCCTTTGTAAAGCCAAGGGCATTAAACAATGATCTGTGGGGCGCCTGGGCCGCTCCCTTCTTTACCGCGTCGCTTTTCATGATTTATCCTCCTCTGCGCCGATCCGCGCCTGTGCCGATCCGCTGGCGGATCGTGCGCTTAGGTGCGAACTTTAGTTCGCGCCGATTCGTTCGGTTTACCGAACGAATCATTTCCTTTTTGCTTTTATTTCAGCCTATCCGCTCCGATATGAGAGAAGCCATCTCCTGAGTGCCTGTGCACTTTAAGCCCTCAGACATTATATCCGCTGTCCTGTAGCCATCCTTAAGGACCTTTAAAACCGCATTTTCTACCGCGTCCGCTTCCTTCTGAAGGTCAAGCGAAAATCTTAGGAGCATCGCTGCCGACAGGATCGTGGCAATAGGGTTTGCCTTATCCTGTCCCGCTATATCCGGTGCCGAACCATGGGACGGCTCATAGAGCCCGAAGCTCGTATCATTAAGGCTTGCGGACGCAAGCATCCCGATCGAGCCTGTTATCATGCTCGCCTCATCCGAAAGGATGTCTCCGAACATATTCTCCGTAAGGATGACATCAAACTGCCGGGGATCCCTGACGAGCTGCATCGCGCAGTTGTCAACCAGCATATGCGTAAGCTCTGTCCCGGGGTAATCCTTCGCGACCTCCTCGACGACCGCTCTCCACAGCCTGGAGGAATCAAGTACGTTTGCCTTATCGACGCTGCATACCCTGCCGCGCCTTTTCCCCGCTATCTCAAAGGCCTTTACGGCTATCCTCCGTATCTCGTTTTCATTATAGGTGAGCGTGTCGACCGCGGTCCTGAGCCCGTTTTCAACGGTAGTTTTGCGCTCTCCGAAATACAGGCCTCCTGTAAGTTCTCTCATGATCATGATATCAAAGCCGCCCTCAATAAGCTCCGCCTTAAGAGGACAGGCCCCCGATAGCTCATCGTACAGCACCGCGGGGCGGAGATTGGCAAACAGCCCCAGAGCCTTTCTGATGCCAAGAAGCCCTGCCTCAGGCCTCTTTGAAGGCTCTAACCGGTACCAGTGTGAGGTCCTGGCATCGCCCCCTATGGAGCCCATGAGAACCGCATCCGAAGCTTTTGCGCCCTCTATGGTCTCCGGGGTTATCGGCTCACCTGTTTTATCGATCGAAGCTCCTCCGAGCAGCAGCTCCTTATATTCAAATTCATGTCCGTATACGGAAGCCGTCTTATCAAGCACCTTTCTGGCTCCCGAAATTATCTCCGGACCGATCCCGTCACCCGATATCAGGCCTATCCTGTATTTCATAAGCTCTTCTCCTTATCTGCGCCAATTTCCCCGTTTAACGGATCATTTTCCTGTCTGCGCCAATTTGCCTGCTGAGCGGATCATTTCCTTATTTCTGGCCCGATGAAGCCTTTTCAACCTGAGCGATCGCACTCTTCTGCATCGGTATGCGGCAGTTTTTATTGCTCCCGAACTCGACTATTACGGTATCATCCTGGATATCAATGACAGTCCCGTAGAAACCGCTGTTTGTGAGCACACTGTCCCCGGTTCCGAGATCGGCAAGCATGGCAGCCACTCTGTTCTGCTCCTTTTTCTGGGGCCTGAAGATCATAAAATACATGATACCGCCGAAGATCGCAATATAAACAACTAGCAGCAAAACGCTCGAACCGCCCGCACCGGCGGCATCAGCTAATAATAATCCCATTTTCCTACCTCCAATATCCGGATCATTTCCTAATACCAACACATGATACACAAAAAAACATTATTCATCAAGTATTTTCGAAAAGCCCTCAGTTTTTGCCTTCTTGTATTCGCTGAAACGCTTTTCCTCGATCGCGCTTCTGATCTCCTCCATCATCCTGTTATAAAAATACAGGTTATGCAGCACCAGAAGCCTCATTCCGAGCATTTCTCCCGCCTTCAGGAGATGTCTTATGTAGGCTCTTGAGTAGTGCCTGCAGGCCGGACACTGACAGCTCTCATCAAGCGGCCGCATATCCTTTTCAAACCGCTTATTGAGCATATTTAGCTTTCCGCTGTTCGTGTAGGCGTGCCCGTGTCTTCCGTTTCTTGAGGGATAAACACAGTCAAACATATCAACGCCCCTGGAAACCGCTTCCAGAATGTTTTCCGGTGTGCCCACACCCATGAGGTAGACCGGCTTATCCTTCGGCAGATGCGGCACCGTGCTGTCGAGGATACGGTACATTTCCTCGTGGGTCTCTCCTACCGCAAGCCCTCCTATGGCATACCCGTCAAGCTCAAGCTCCGATATTTCCTTTGCGTGCTCTATCCTTATATCATCGTAGATCGCACCCTGATTTATCCCGAAAAGGAGCTGTTCCCTGTTTATGGTATCCGGGAGCTCATTAAGCCTTCGCATTTCATTCTTACACCTTTTAAGCCACCTGGTCGTCCTGTCCACAGAGGGCTTGACATAGCTTCTTTCGGCAAGCGCAGGCGGACACTCGTCAAGAGCCATTGCTATGGTCGAGCCAAGGTTTGACTGTATCCTCATGCTCTCCTCGGGCCCCATGAATATCCTTCTTCCGTCAACATGCGAATTAAAGTGTACCCCCTCCTCGGTTATCTTCCGAAGCGAGCTCAGTGAAAAGACCTGAAAGCCGCCGGAATCGGTAAGGATAGGCCTGTCCCAGACCATAAATTTATGTAAACCACCAAGCTCCTTTATCAGCTCATCACCCGGTCTCACATGCAGATGATAGGTGTTGGACAGCTCTACCTGACAGCCTATCTCCTTAAGATCCATGCTCGAGACCGCGCCCTTTATTGCCCCGAGAGTACCCACATTCATAAACAAGGGGGTCTGCACCGTGCCGTGTACGGTAGCAAACTCCCCTCTTCTGGCTCTTCCGTCTGTTGTTATGATCCTGTACACTAATCCCTCCTTGCGCCGATTTGCTTAGCAAATCGTGCGCTTAGGTGCGAACTTCAGTTCGCGCCGATCCGTTCGGTTTGCCGAACGGATCATTTCCTTGTCTGCGCCGATCCGCTCGCGGATCGTGCGCTTAGGAATGAACTTTAGTTCATTCCGATTCGTTCGGTTTACCGAACGAATCATTTCCTTTTTACGCCGACCCTATTTCCTGTTCCTCAATAAAAGATCGATATACTCCTCAAGCACCAGTCCGTTGTCCGTCATGTATTTCGCGTTTTCGACCCCGACATAGCGAAAATGCCAGGGCTCAAAGATGATCCCCGTGATATATTCCTTTCCGGCGGGATATCTCAGGATAAAGCCATACTCCGCGGCATTCTCCTTAAGCCACTTCCCGGCCTCTGTATCGGCAAATCCCGAATCAAGCGCTGTGTAATCCGGAGTGATTATGTCAAGGGCAAGCCCCAGCTGGTGTTCGCTGGTCCCCGGTATGGTGACGGAATAAGAAGCCGTCCTGAAGGCATCCAGATAGCACATCCCCGCTCCGATCAGCTTATCCAGCTTGTTGTTGAACAGGGTCGTCTGCCTCTCGTAGCTCCTGTAGGCGGAGCAGATCATAAGCTCGATCCCGTCCTCCTTCGCCGCGTCAAAGAGCCTCTCAACAGGCTCGATGATCCTTCTGTCTATCTGCTTGCTGTCATTTAACCACGTAAGGTTATACTCATAATCCTCAGGCACCGGATTCTGCTTGTTTACCAGTATAAGGTTCCAGTCGCTTACGTCAGTTCCCGGTACCGACATCACCTGCCTTGTATCCCCCGGGACCTTGTCATATTCATCCTCCTCTTCCGTATTCCTTTCCCTGTAGCCTGAAAGATCGCTTCCGAATACCGCTTCACCGTCGCCGGCATAATCCTCTATGGTCATTATCCGGTTTTCCTCCGAAGCCCTGCGGTATTCCTTTTGCTCCGCGTTTTCAAACACTGTGCCGCCCTTTGATGCGCTCTCGGAGCCATGCACGTAAAGCGCCCCCGTAAAAGCCACGGCCGAAAGGACGGAAAAAACCGTCAGAACGGTTAAAAATATCCTGATCTTATTCATCTGAAAGCCTCACCATGGTAAGACAGTTTCCCTTCGGAGCCTTTATTTCGGGTCCGTTCATTACTATGGTCTCTTTTTCAAGGTCCATAGTGAACAGGGTCAGGGAATCCGACTCATTATTCACGCTTATGATATGCTTCATATCCGGGAAGCAGCAGATATCCTTAGGATATTCCCCGCTTATGGGAAGCACGAACTTTCTTGACAGCAGCCCGGTGTTTTCATCGATCGCAAAGGCTCCGATGGAATTGTCACCGGCATTTGAACAGAACAGATAGCGATGATCCGGTGAAAAATCCATGGCGCAGGCTGCCGAACCCCTGCCATGGTAATCGTTCAGGGTGGATATCTTCTGAAGCTTGTTGAATACGGGATTTTCGTTTTCATCCACCTCATAGCTGTATACATCTATAGTGTTTGATATCTCATGTATGATATAAGCAAATTTCCCGTCCCTGCGAAACTTTATATACCTCGGTCCGCTGTCCTGCTCGGAACGGACTATATCCACAAGCTTAAGCTTTCCAACGGCCGCGTTCAGCGCATACACCATAACATGGTCATTCCCGGAGGCCACGGCACACAGGAATTTATTATCCCTTGTCATCTTCACGCAGCTTACATGGGGCCAGAAATTCCTCTCTCCTTTGCTCCCTACGCCCTTTAAGAATATCTCGTCCGTTATCCTTCCTATGGACCCGTCATCATTAAGCTTAAGGACCGTGATCTTTCCGTCATGATAGCCGGCCACAAAAAGGAACCTGTCCTCATAATCCGGCGACAGGTAGCAGCCCCTCATCCCGTTTATCTGGGCGCGGTTAAGCTCATTAAGTCCTCCGTCCTCTGTTATCCTGTAGGAAACGACGCCCATATCCGTTATGGAATAAAGGAACCTGCCCTTATGTGAGACCGTGGCATAGGAGGAATTTGTGATACTTACCGAAGACCTCTCCTCTATCCTTCCCTTCTCAACGTCGACATCAAATATCCTTATCCCTCTGTCGTTATCGTCCATAGTATATGTAGAAAGATAAGCCGCGTATCTTTCGTTCGTCCTGCTCATTTCTGCTCCCTTTCTCTCACCCTTTCCGGAAATCCGACCTTTTTCTGAACCTTTCTCAGGGTCCTTCGCGCCGTCATTTCTGCCTTCTCCGCATTGTTTCTTATTACCGTATCGATGTATTCCTTTTCCTTTTCAAGCTCCTTTACCCTTTTCTGAAGAGGAGACAGAACCGAGACCACCGCTTCGCCTACAGCCTCCTTAAACTCACCGTAGCCCCTGCCTTCAAACTCTCTTTCCACCTCTTCGGGAAGCTTTCCGGTACATACCGAATATATATCTATGAGGTTTTTCACCCCCGGCTGCTCGTCCCTGTACCTTACCGCCCCTTCCGAATCCGTAACCGCACGCTTGAGCTTTCTTCTTACGGTATCAGGATCGTCCATAAGATATACGCTCGCGTTCGGGTTTTCGTCCGATTTGCTCATTTTCTTTGAGGGATCCTGAAGGCTCATTATCTTTGCGCCCTGCTTTCCAACATAGGCCTCCGGAATGGTGAATACATCACCATAGATCGCATTGAACCTCATGGCTATATCCCTTGTGAGCTCAAGGTGCTGCATCTGGTCGATCCCTACAGGCACCACATCCGCCTGGTAAAGGAGTATATCCGCCGCCATGAGCACGGGATAGGTGAACAGTCCCGCGTTTATATTATCCCCGTGCTTTGCGGATTTATCCTTGAACTGCGTCATACGGGAAAGCTCTCCCATATAGGTAAAGCAGTTAAGTATCCACGCAAGCTCCGCGTGAGCCGAAACATGGGACTGGTAATAGATGGTGTTCTTCTCGGGATCAAGCCCTGCGGCAATATATAAAATAAGCAGCGCCCGTGCTCTTTTCCTGAGCTCTGCCGGATCCTGCCTCACCGTGATGGAATGCATATCCACCACCGAATAAAAACATTCATATTCATCGGAAAGGCTCACCCAGTTTTTAAGCGCCCCCAGATAATTGCCGAGGGTAAGGCTTCCCGTAGCCTGCATTCCCGAAAAAAGCACCTTTTTATCACCGATCATCACTATCCTCCTGATCCTGATTTTTAAAATTATGTAAACCGATACTCACGGTTCCTGCCGGTCAGCCCCGTCCTTAAGCTCAGAGCTTTTAAGGATGAGCACTGACCTTGGCTCCGTCTCAATGCTCTCCTGCTTTTCCGACAGAAGCCCCGAATATCTCTCCAACAGCTCCTCATCACTTGAGATCACCGGGACCCATCTGAGCCCCTTCGGAAGCTTCGGAAGGGCAAATTCATGTTTTTCCCAGTGCATATTCCACGCGACATAGATAAAATCATCATCGCTTCCGTCATCCCGCTTTGCATATTTTCCGCAGTACATCACGCCGATATGCCTGATGTGATTGTAAAGCTTCGGATACCAGGCCTGCTCCGCGTGATATGAAAGATCGGGGTAGCCGCAGGAAAGTGAATCCATAAGCCTCGGCTCATGACACATATGGGTAATGGGGTGTTCCCTCCTGAAGGCCACAAGCTGTTTTATGAAGGAGAAAAGCTCCCTTGAATACATGGTATCCTTCCACACCAGCCACCCGGTCGCGTTATCCTGGCAATAGGGATTGTTGTTGCCTCCCTGGCTGTTCATAAACTCATCACCGGCATAAAGCATCGGCACCCCGCGGGCGGTCATCAGCATGGTGAGGATGTTCTTCATCTGCTTAAGCCTGAGATTTATTATCTGTTTTTTACGGGAAGGCCCCTCCGCGCCGCAGTTCCAGCTGTAATTATAATCCTCTCCGTCCCTGTTTGCCTCACCGTTTTCCTCATTATGCTTGTAATCATAGGATACGAGGTCATTCAGGGTAAAGCCTTCATAGGTGGTTATATAATTAATCCGCCTTATATCCGCCGGATTGTCGGACTGCGCCCTGATGAAGGAATTCAGCATATCCTCGTCGCTCTTTAAATACCTCCGGGCGACCGTCATATATTCCCTGCTGCACACAGCGAGTGAACGGTTTACGGGAAGCCCGCCGTTAAAGCTCCTCATTCCCCTGTCGAAATGGCTGTAGTAGATCTTTGTGTCGGCAAGAACATCATTGGTGATTATGAGCTCCATGGGAAGGTCGTTCCCCATAAGGAAGAAGCCGTCGATATGATATTCCCTCACCCAGTACTCAAGGCAGGGAAGGACGATATTCCGGTTGACGCTGTCGGGAAAATAAAAGCGCATCACCAGCTCAATGCCGGCTCTGTGAAGCGCCTTTACCATATCCTTGAATTCCCTTACAAAGTCATCGGAGGAGGAATATTCGGGCTTGGGAAGGAAGAAGCTCGCGTTCTTAAAGCCCCAGTAGTTCATCTTCTCCGCGGGAACGCGCTTCATATTGGAGCTGTAGACCACATCCTGATATGCGCTGCTTTCCTCTGAGTCAAATTCATAGAAAAAATATGAGGGCATGAGAACTATCTGATTGACCGAAAGCTCTTTGATATGATCAAGCTTTTCAAGCAGTCCCTTATAGGTCCCGCGATGCTGCACCTTTGAGGAGGGATGCCTTGTAAAGCCCCTGACATGCAGCTCATAGGCTATGATATCACAGAAATCAAGCTTTAACGGGGAATCCCCCTCCCAGTCATATTCCCTGTCGTATACCATAGCAGGATCGATATGACCTTTTCTCCTGATCTCTCCCCATTTCCTGAGCTTTTTTACATTCCTCAGCCATGGATCGAAAAATATCCTGCCGTCCTTTTCCACGGTATAATATATATCCCTGAAGGAAAGCGGACTGACATACATGCTGTAGACATTGCCGAAGGCATGATACTTAAGCATATCCGCCCTGAGTAATAGCCTCCCCTCATGATTGTAAATGCACACAAAAAACGTCCGGCAATTCAGAGCGGCAAAGCAGAAATTTATTCCGTCGTCATTCACCGAAACGGCACCGAATTCATATGATACACCATTTTGTATCCTGTAATCCATATCTAATCCCTAAAGCATCGATTCCAATATCCCCGGACAGGGCTCATATAACCCTTGGAAGGATCTCATCTACCCTTCCGTGTATACAAAGCTCGGCAAGGTCATCGCTGTAATGCTCGTGCAGAGTGATGAGTACCACATGCTCGCCTTCGTAATACTGAAGGAAGGTCTTTACAAGCGGATGGTTCATATTAGTGCCGAGCAGCAGCACCATTGATGCCTGTCTCATGGCATCAGCGGCCATGGTCATGAGATCGTTCCTCATCATCTCCCCATGGAGCAGGACCCTTGGCCTTATGGGGACCTGACAGTCCTCGCACAGAGGGATGCCCTTAGCCTCCTTCATGTACTGAAGAGAATAGCCCCTGTAGCATTTCGGGCACTCGTTCACCCTTATGCTTCCCCGTATATCGATTATATTAAAAATACCGGCCTCCTCGGCAAGACCGCTTATGTCATGAACTATACAGGCCGGGAGCTTGCCCATTTCCTGAAGCCTCTTTATGGCATGATAGCCCGGTCCCGGATGCGCCTCCCTGTCAAGTATCTCACGCCTGTAGAACTCATAAAATTTCTGCTTCTTTGTGGTATAAAAGGCAGCGGAAAACAGCTCCTCCGGCGAAAGGCCGTATTCCTCCTCTATCCGGTAGCATTCCTCGCTGCTTGACAGGTTCCTCAGTCCGCACTCGATCTCCATCCCGACACCGAGCATCGCGACTATATTGGTGCTGTCCTTTATCATCGCCCTGAGACTGGCGATTTTTTCCTCTTGCGATAAAAAACTCATTTTACTGGTCCTTCGGCTGCATTCTGAATATATGTCTGCTGCAGTTATCATTCCCGGGTCACCCCATGCGCAGACATTTTTGCTCATGTGAATGGTAACCTACTTTATACGTTCACGATTATCATACCAGTTTATGTTTCTTTTTTCAAGAAAGTGTGATACTTTATTAATGCATGATCATCGTCCGGTTTTAACCGGACTGTTAACCGGCTTTACACGGGGGTTTTTAAAATGTCAGATAACAATAATGAAGATATGTTTGACGAGGAAATGACCGTCACACTGGAGCTTGACGACGGCACCAGCGTCGAATGTGCCGTTATCACGATCTTTGATGTGGCCGATAAGGATTATATCGCTCTTCTTCCTCTTGATGAGAACGCGGAAAACGAGGAAGGCGACGTCTGGATCTACCGTTATTCCGAAAATCCGGAGGATCCGAACGAGGAGCCCTTGCTTGAATATATCGAGGATGATGACGAATACGAAGCGGCGGCCGATGCCTTTGATGAATTCATGGACAACCAGGAATTTGACGGGGTATGACTCTGCGCCGATTTCGTCCTGCGAAATCGTGCGCTTAGGAATGAACTTCAGTTCATTCCGATTCGTTCGGTTTACCGAACGAATCATTTCCTCTTATCAGCGTCCTTAAGCTCATGCAGGAAGCGTGACTCGCTTTTCCCGAAATCATCCTTTTTTTGTCCGCATATGTAAAGCCTGTCCCTTGCTCTTGTCATCGCCACATAAAATAACCTCCTCTCTTCCTCTGTCTCCGCATTTGTCTCAGCCCTTTTGTGGGGGAAATATCCCTCTCTCATTCCTATAACAAAGACTGTGTCATACTCAAGCCCCTTTGAAGCGTGAACCGTCTGCAGCGTGATCTGCCCCTCTTTCCCGCCCTCTGCCCTTTTGTTTGACGCGCCCTTCTCCTGAGATATCCCGCATAGCATTTCCACATGCTTAAGGAACTCTCCCATATCGTTATGTCCCCCGGTCCGTTCAAGGAACTCCTCAGTAAGCTCGTTTACCGTCTCACTCCTTCCGCCCTGCGCCCTGAGAAGCTCTTTTTCATAGCCGATGCCCTTAAGGATGTAATTAAAGCCCGCCCTTACGGGAAGCTCCCTTATAAATTCCATATCCTTTTGAAGCCTGTGTATGGCAAAAAGCCTTTCCTCCTCACCCTTATGATAATCGGCAAGGGCCCCGAGGGAAATTTTTCCGCCAATGCCGAAGGCTTCCCTGCTCAGCCCTCTATCGGGTCTGTTAAGTATCCTGAGAAGGTCCCCTTCACTTTCGTAAAGAGAAAAGCGCATGTAAGACAGCACATCCTTTACCCATTCTTCATTGAAAAAGCTGCCTGTCTTTTCCGCCCTGAAATAAGGTATGCCCTGCTTCTTAAGCTCAGCCTCAAGTACCTCCGCACACCGCCCCATCCTGTATAAAATGCCTGTGCTTGTCCCCGGAGCCTCCTTCATAAGCTCACGAAGCTTTCCTGTCACAAATTCCGCCTCCTCATGAGAGCTCTTAAATATCTCAACATCTACAAGGCCGGCTTCAGCTCTTGCCGCCTCCTGTCTTTTAGGGAGCCTTTCCTTATTGTGACCGATAAGACATACCGCATTTTCGATTATCTCTCTTTTACACCTGTAATTCGTTACAAGATTTACGATCCTTATGCTCCTGTGCTCATCCTTAAACCTCCGCATTATCGAAGGACAGGCTCCCCTGAAGCCGTAGATCGACTGATCGTCGTCACCCACAGCAAAAATATTGGCCCTTTCCCCGGCAAGCAGCTTTAGCACCTCATACTGCCTGAGATCGATATCCTGAAACTCGTCCACCAGGATGTATTCATACCTTTCCTGCCATTTTTTCAGCACCCCGGGAGACTGCGTCAAAAGCCTTATGCATTCGGTTATCATGTCGTCAAAATCAAGCTTTTTCTCCCGCCTGCATTTTTCGGAATATTCAGAAAATACTTTTTCAAAAAGCTCTCCTTCGCTTTTCTCCGAAAATTCAGGCAGTACGCCAATTTTTCTGGCGGCTATCCTTGACAGGGTCTCCTCCTGCCAGGCCTCGTCCCGGTATGCTGGGCATCCTGCCATCCTGCCGGCAAGGCTTACATATTCTTTTTTCGTTTTATGGGATAGGATGCTGTTTTCGTTATACAGTCCCTCTTTCTTCAGGATCTGATAAAAAACAGCGTGGAAGGTTCCGAAATGGACCGGATATGTCCGTCCGCCGGAAAGGCTTAAGAATCGCTGCTGCATTTCTCCGGCGGCTTCTCGTGAAAAAGTAAGAACCAGTATCTTATCGGGCGGGATGTCATGGTGCATTGTGAGGTTAAATATCCTCTCACTCAGCACCGCCGTCTTCCCTGAGCCCGGGCCGGCGAGCACGAGCATCGGACCGTCCAGATGCTCTGCCGCCAGCTGTTGTTCTTTATTTAATTGTCTCCTCAAGCTTTTCTATTCCCTTTCTTATCCTCTTTAAGGATTCCTCCCTGCCGAGAAGTTCCATCAGCTCTGTGGCTCCGCCCGGGGTCATCTGCTTTCCGGAAACGGCGGTCCGCACCGGCCACATCACATACCCGTTCTTGACCCCCTTCCGGGCGACATATCCCGAAAGCAGCGCATACAGAGCATCGTTTGAATAATCCTCCTCCGCCTCAAGCTCAGGCAGAAGCTCCCTAAGCACCTCCAGCGATGATTCAAGAGTAGTCTTCATCTTCCTGTGCACATACATATTCACATCGTAATCGGGAAGTTCCTCAAAAAAGTCTATGTGCTCCTTAATATCCGGGAAGATCTCTATCCTTGTCTTCACCATTTCAGCTATCTTCCTGAAATCAAGCTCCTTCGTGATGACCTCCCTTATAAAGGGCAGCGCCCTTTCATAAAACAGGTCGAAGTCCATGGCCTTTATGTACTCTCCGTTCATCCACTTAAGCTTCATATAGTCAAATACGGCAGGCGATTTGCTTATATGACGGTAGTCAAAATCCCTTATGAGCTCCTCAAGGGATTTTATCTCCTGATTATCCTCCGGACTCCACCCCAGAAGCGCAACAAAATTGACGACCGCTTCACTTACAAAGCCCTGTGCGATGAGATCCTCATAGGAGGAATGGCCGCTTCGCTTGGAAAGCTTTTTATGCTCCTCATCCGTGATCAGCGGACAGTGCACATAAACAGGCACCTCCCAGCCGAAGGCTTCATACAGCCTGTTATATTTGGGTGAGGAGGAAAGGTATTCATTGCCTCTTACAACATGGGTTATCCCCATAAGATGATCGTCTATCACATTGGCAAAGTTATAGGTGGGAAAGCCGTCGGATTTGATCAGGATCATATCGTCAAGCTCCGCGTTGTCAACCGTAATATCGCCGTATATCTCGTCGTGGAAGGTCGTGGTGCCCTCCATAGGGTTATTCTGCCGGATGACATAAGGCTTCCCGGCCTTAAGGTTCTCTTCGATCTCCTCCTTTGTAAGGCTTAAGCAGTGCTTGTCGTAAACGCTTATCTCCTTGCCGTTTATCTCGGTCGTCAGGCCCTCAAGCCTTTCCTTGCTGCAGAAGCAGTAATAGGCCTTTCCCTCATCTATAAGCTGCTTCGCATATTTAAGGTAGATCCCCTGCTTCTGTCTTTCGCTCTGCACATAAGGCCCGACGCCCCCGTCCTTATCGGGGCCTTCGTCATGCTTTAGGCCTGTTTTTTCAAGCGTCCGGTATATTATGTCAACCGCACCCTCAACATACCTCTCCTGATCCGTATCCTCGATCCTTAATATAAAATCCCCGCCCTCATGCTTTGCTATAAGATACGCGTAAAGCGCGGTCCTTAAATTTCCCACATGCATCCTTCCTGTAGGACTTGGAGCAAACCTTGTTCTGATCTTCATATCCTCATGCCTTTCTGCACCGATTGCCTGCAAGCTTATTCGATATTTGCCCGGCAAATACCGGATCGGTTCGTGTGCCGACCTCTAATCTAACACAGGACCGCTATTAATTCAACCTGCATTTCACTGTCCGTGCTTGACGCATCTGACTTAAGTGATATACAATTACAGCAGACAAAAAAACCGCCCGGGGAACAGAAATGGAAAATAACATCTTTAAAGACATCGATAACAACGAACTTCTTGACGGTGTAATGCCGGTAGCGCCTTTAAAAATAATCTGCCATGAAAGCAGCAGGGAGCTTGGCAATCTTCTTAACAGGCACCTGAAGGAATTCAGAAGCGTGACCAACAAAAAGCATCGTTCCTCTCTTGCCTTTCAGGATTACGAGCCCGAAAACTTCCTCGTGGACTGTGAATGCTCAAGGTTCAGCTCCGGCGAGGGAAGGGCCGTCATGAATGAGTCCATAAGGGGCAAGGATCTCTTCATCATCGCCGACGTGACCAATCACAGCCTTACCTACAGGCTTAACGGCTACGAAAACCATATGTCGCCTGACGATATATATCAGGACCTGAAAAGACTGATCTCCGCCATCGGAGGAAAAGCTCACAGGATAACCGTAGTCATGCCCTTTCTCTACGAGAGCCGCCAGCACAAGCGCCACAGCAGAGAATCTCTCGACTGTGCCATTGCTCTCGGTGAACTCCAGAATATGGGCGTAAGCAATGTTGTCACCTTTGATGCCCATGACCCCAGGGTGCAGAACTCCACCCCCTTAAACGGCTTTGACAATTTCCTGCCTCCCTATCAGTTCATAAAGGCGCTCATACATTACGAAAAGGACCTGATAATCGATAAGGAGCATCTGGTGGTCATCTCCCCGGATGAGGGAGCACTTGACCGTGCGGTCTACTTTGCCGGAGTTCTTGGAGTGGATACCGGAATGTTTTACAAGCGCAGGGATTATTCAAAGGTCGTAAACGGGAAAAACCCCATAGTTGCACACGAATTTCTGGGAGACAACATTGACGGCAAGGATGTGATAGTGATCGATGATATGATCTCCTCAGGCGGAAGCATGATAGATACCTCCCGCCAGCTCAAGGAAATGAACGCAAAAAGGGTGTTTATCTGCTGCACCTTCGGCCTGTTCACCGAAGGGCTCTCTATCTTTGATGAGGCCTACGAAAAGTGCTATTTCGACAAGATAATAACCACAAACCTGGTGTATCACCCTCCCGGGCTGCTTACCAAGCCATACTATATAGAAGCAGACATGAGCAAGTTCTTAGCCTCCATCATAGACTTTCTCAACCATGATACCGCTCTGTCACGGGTCCATACCCCCACAGGAAAGATACAGAGCATCCTTAAGAAATACAACAACCGTGAAGACCTGCTGATCCAGTAGACCGGGGGCTTTCCCCGGCGCCTTTTGCTGAAACGTTCCGGCTGTTTCAGCTGATCAGTATATATTGATGGTATTGAGATAATGGATGTCTACCAGGAATACATAGTAGACCATTCCGTAATTCCTGTCGTGCACCAGATGCCCGTAGTCGTCGACCTCCTTAATGGTGCCGTCCTTGCATCTGATCCTGTATCTTACATAGTCGATCTTATTCGTATTCTGTGGGAGCTCAAACTGCTGTCTGTTTATCATTTTGTTTATCTTGTCGTAATCCTCGGGATAAACGATCCCCCTGAAGGAATTCCCCACATAATTTCTGAACTCGCTGATGGAATCGCAGTTGAACAGCTTTGCCATCGATTCGCTGGCATATAACAGCCTCTCGCCTTCACCGGCCTCATAGACAAAGAACCCGCCGGGCATCCCCCTTGAAAACTCCTCTATATCGAACATGAACTGCTCTCTGTTGGCCGGAATCATGCCCTCGGTAATAAAGCGGTAACAGTTCCGTCCGTCGTACTTGGCCTTGTAGAGAGCGTCATCAGCCATCTTCATGAGCGTATCTACGTCCCTGCCGAACTTCGGAAACATAGCGATCCCTACGGAAAATGTGAAGCTCACCCTCCTGCCGTCACTTATCACGACCCTGATATCATCTCTCGACAGAGCCCTGAGCTTTAAGCTTATCTCGTTGATATCCGTATCGGTATAAAAGACGACAAATTCATCGCCGCCGAGTCTCAGGATGATCCCCTTATCCGAAAAGCTTTCTTTAAGAAGCTCCGCATTTTTCCTGATCACATCGTCCCCGCACTGATGACCGTAGCTGTCATTGATCCTTTTGAAATTATCTCCGTCAAAGATCAGCAGCGCACACTGCATATCAGGATTTTTATCAATATGCTTTTTGATCCTGCTGAGTCCTGCGTGCCGGTTAAGTACACCGGTCATCTCATCCTCATCCCGGTTTCCCGAAAGCATCCCTATAATTCCTGCCATAGCCTCTCTTCTCCCGATTATAATTACAACAGTTAAATTTCTTTAACACCAGCCTCTTTATATTAATACAATAAATTACAAAAATCAAATCACCGTGAGCCAGGGCTTGTCTCATCATCTGTAATATCTGTGATATTCAAAGGCATTTCTGTACCAGGTTATTGTCTCTCCCAGAATCGCGATCACGTCAAATCTGAAGGAATGTGTATCGTCAAGCCCATGAGTCATCCTGTAATAATCCGCGACCCTGCATATCGTGAGCTGCTTTTTCCCGTTCACCGACTCGACCGGAAAACCCGCGGCGGCGCTTTTTCTGTATTTCACCTCAAAAAAAACATATATATCCCCTTCCTTTCCTATAATATCGATCTCTCCGCTGCTTACCCTGAAATTCCTTTCAAGTATGCGTACACCGTTTTTTTTAAGAAAGGAAGCGGCCATCTCCTCGCGCTGAGAGCCAATGCTTCTCCTGTTCATGCCTAAGGCCCCGGAAAATCAGTCATAATCGATGGCCTTATCTATATCCGCGGCAAGCTCCTTTATATATCTCTCAAGCTCCTCCCGAAGCTCCGGCCTCCTCAGTCCGAATTCCAGATTCGCCTGCAAAAATCCCGTCTTTGAACCGCAGTCATAGCGATGACCCTTAAAATCATAGGCATATACCGCTTCATCCTTAGCCATACGCTTAAGTGCATCTGTAAGCTGTATCTCACCTCCGGCGCCCTTCTCCTGAGTCTCCAGATAGGAGAAAATATCCGCGGTGAGGATGTATCTGCCCAGGATAGCCACATCTGAGGGCGTCTCGTCAACGGAGGGCTTTTCAACCAGATCCTTTATCTTGTAGACCCTGTCGTCCACCGCCTTTCCGTCAACTATGCCGTATTGGAAGGTAAGCTCATGGGGAACGGTCTGAACTCCGAGAACACTGCAGTGATATTCATTGTATATGTCTATCATCTGTTTGAGTGCCGGAGTTTTTGACACCACCACATCATCTCCCAGAAGCACCGCAAAGGGGTCCTTTCCGATGAACTTCTGTGCGCACAGGACCGCATGCCCCAGCCCCAGGGGCTTTTTCTGACGTATAAAATAGATGTTTGCCATCTCGGATATGGATCTGACCATATCTAAGGCCTCTGTATTGTTTTTATTCGAGAGCTCGAGCTCAAGCTCTATGGACCTGTCAAAATGATCCTCGATCGAGCCCTTGTATCTTCCGTTTACGATAACTATATCCTCGATCCCGCTCTGAACCGCCTCCTCTATGATGTACTGAATGGTAGGCTTGTCAACTATAGGCAGCATCTCCTTCGGCTGAGCCTTGGTTGCCGGCAGGAACCTGGTACCGAGACCGGCTGCCGGGATTATAGCTTTTTTAATCTTCATCTTTTTTCCCTCTCTGCACCGATTAGTTCGGTTTACCGAACGGATCATTTCCTTAATTTTATTTTCTAAATAATTTCACATTAACGGACGTATCTTTGAGGCCTTGCCCTTCGCCCGCTCCATATCATCCACAAATACCAGGATCTCCGCAACGACCTCATACAGCTCCGGAGGGATATAATCACCTATCTCAAGCTTAGAGAGGGTATCCGCAAGCTTGCCGTCCTTGTGAATGGCCACATCATTATCCTGCGCTTCCTTTATTATCCTCTCAGCAACGGCGCCCCGGCCCGATGCGACCACTCTGGGAGCCGCATCCCCCGGATCGTATTCTATGGCTACGGCTGTCTTTATTTTCTTTTTCCCTGCTTCATTATCTGCTGCCATATCAAGCCCTTACGTCAAAGGAGTACCTTGAAACCCTGGTGTTGGCCGCCCCCTCTTCGGCGGCAGCGGTCAGGAAGGCATCCACGATGCCCTTATCCTCCTTTATATCCTTTGTTGTAACCGTAGAATGCAGGGAATACCCCTTTTCGGACAGCCGCTTGTCCAGCTTGTCGATATTAGCCGAGATAAAGTCAAGGGTTTCCTCATCCTTAAGGTAAAAATGAGTATTGACCCTACCGGTGTTCTTCTGCATCGCCACATAGACATCCATGGGACCTAAGGTCTCCATGTCAAGATGGAGAAGAGCGCTCACCTTTCCGTCCTTCCCTATCTGACGCTTATTCTTCGCATAAACATAAAGATCTCCATGGGTCTGCTCGCCGGCCATCTTAAGCGGAAGCTGCACATACTGCATCATCTGATTCAGGTCGTTCATGAAATGCACATTCTCCCTGACGTTTTTTGCGCTCTGCATTATATGTGAATCCGCCTTTCCGGCGTTCTCCAGTATCTCGGCCGCCTTTGATGACTGCTCGTTTATCCTGCGGTACAGCTCCTCTATCTTGTCCCTGTCCCCGACCTCACGGGGCTCAAGCACCATCCTCTTTAACAGCTCTCCCTTTACCTGCGTCTTAAACTCATCTGTTTTAAAGAGCTTTTCTATATCCTTTCTGAGAGCGTTCTCCGGGTCATTCGTCAAAAGCTGCTTATACAGCCTGTTTATGGCACCGGTAATATTTCCTTCGCCATCGTCTCCGTCTGAAAGCTCCCTTACAGTCTCCTCAAAGCCGCCTGCCTCCTTAAGCTTATCCGTTATGTCCTTAAGGACGGTATCATATGAAGCCGTCTTCTCTGAGACCTGTCCGTTATTTCCTGTTGTGACGGCATCCCCTGAAGGTGCCTCCTGCCCCCTTACGAAAGCATTCTCCTTGCCATTCAGGGCTTCATCTGCCGCTGTCGTAATGGTCTCTTCGGGTGCGGCTTCCGTAAGGACCTCCTTTATCACAGTCCCTGCGCCTTCCCCTTCTGTACGTACCGCCTCCTCGGAAATTACCGTCTTTGCCTCCGCGAAAGCACCGATCCCTGCCTCAGCCGGAGGCTTTCCCGCGGCCACCATATTTTCGGATAAGACCTCTCCCTCTGCAGGCTGCTCCGGGGAAACGGTCCCTTCTTCACCGTATTCTCCCGCCGCAAGGGACAGTATATCCGCGGCAAGCTTTCCATCTGCCTCTGAGAGCAGCTCTGACAGCCCCTCCGACAGATCGGTAAGATCATTTATTATCTGATGCTCAAAATTCTTATAATTCTCAAGCTGGTTGATATTCTCATCCGTAACGGGCAGCCCGAGCTTTGAAAGCTCCACCACGGAAGAGGGATCCGCGGAAGGATGAAGAGCCACAGTACGCGCCATTGCCCTCAGCGCGTCCCTGTTTACCGGCATTCCCTGCTCCATCATGGTATTCACCATGTTTATGTTGGCCGCGGTCAGATTAAGGCCTGCCTGACTGAGGGCTGCTTCCGTTGCGGCCGAGGCTGTAAGATTTGCGTATAGGGGGCGAAGCTCGATACCCGCTCCGTCTCCCTTTACCTCGAAGGACATGCTCTGCCCCTCCTCGACAGTTACAGAGGAATCGAGCCTTGCGCTCAGATACCTGTCTCCGTCAAGCTTAAGCTTTACGGAATCCTCCGATACCTCCACTACCTCACCGGAAAGGACCTGGCCGGGCCTTACCCCGCTTTCCGTTTCCGCCGGTGACCCTTTGGCCTGCGCTCCCTGTGTGCTTTTCATTTGAGCGACATTGCCGTAGCCGGCCACACCGCTCTGAAGATTCATACCGTTAAAATTGAAAAAAGACATTTAAGCCCTCCGGATCTGACCTTCCCGTGATCAATGCGTTCAACTGATGCCCTCTATCCCTCCGATAAAGCTCCTTCTGTGAATGGGACACGGCCCGTATTTTCTCAGCGCTTCTATGTGCCTGGCCGTCCCGTAGCCTTTATTGCCCGAAAAATCATATTCCGGATAGAGCCCCGCATATTCCTCCATCACCCTGTCCCTTGAGACCTTGGCGATTATACTTGCGGCGGCGATGGAAACGCTCTTTGCGTCACCTTTTATTATAGGGACCTGCCTGATATCTACAAGAGGTATCCTGACCGCATCGTTTAATAATATATCGGGCTTTTTCGTAAGATTCTGAATAGCCATTCGCATTGCTTCATAGGTAGCCTGAAGAATATTGATCTCGTCTATCCTTTTGCTGTCGCAGAAGCCAACCCCCACCGATACGGCCTTTTCCATGATCTCGTCATACAGCTCCTCTCTTTTTGCGGGAGAAAGCGCCTTGGAATCGTTAACGTAAAGGATCCTCCTGTTTTTGTCAAGGATCACCGCGGCCGCATACACGGGGCCCGCAAGGGGACCTCTGCCTGCCTCGTCTATACCGCAGATAAACTCAAGCTCACCGTACCTTCGCTCATATTCGCTCATCCTTTCGATACGTTCAAGCTCCTTCTGATACTTATCGTAAAGTGCGCCGGCTCTTTTTACAAGCTTCCTCACGCCCTCGCGCGTATCCCCTTCGTATTTTTCAATGAACCCTGTAAGCTCCTCCTCCTTAAGGGCTTTAAGCTCATCTCCTATACAGGCTATGCTTTTTTTACCAAAGGCTGTGCAGCCGTTCTCAAAGGGCTGCCCTTCCTTTAAGCCTTCCATTGTTCCCATACGATCCCGCAAGCTCCTATTTTACTATCCTTATCCTGTTTAACGGATAAAACAAAAGAAAGGCCCTCCCGAGGATATTCTTTCTCTTAACATTTCCGATCTCCTCAAAGCGGGAATCGATGCTGTCTCCCCGGTTGTCTCCCAGCACAAAATACTCATCCGAAGAAAGCGTCACCTCATTTTCGGCCCTTCCGGCAAAGGAAAGCCCCCCGATCCTGTCAGTCAGCTCTTCATCATTGATATATATACAGCCTCCGCTTATCCTTACTCTCTCTCCCGGAAGCCCTATGACCCTTTTGATAAGGGTCTCCCTTTCGTTTTCGGAATAAAAGCAGATGACCTCCCCCCGCCTTATGTCCCTTATGCGATAGGAAAGCTTATCCATCATGATATTGTCACCGTTTTTAAGGGTGCTTTCCATGGAGGAACCCTTTACCATTGTTCTCTGCGTTACAAAGGTAAGGATCAGATAGGCGGACACGAGCACGACCAGCATAAAAACACTCAATTCGGTAAGCTTTTTTAAGCCGCTGTTTTTTTTCCTCCTTCTGACTGCCATTCTCTTTCCTTCCTGCCGCTCATTTTACAGGAGACTGATCCACATGATCAAGCGTTATCCTTCCCAGTCTCCCTGCCCTGAAATCCTCAAGCAGTATGGAGGCTGCCCTGTCCGGATCAGCTTCCCCGCCCCTTAAGAGCGCCCCACGGTTCTCTGCTATTTCCATAAGTATACGAAACAGAGCTGCATCCCGCTCCTTTTTTGAGCCGGTGTCCGGTGTCTTTATAAATAAAGCCTCAGCCTGAGGGGTGATCGCATATCTTTCCTTCAGAGCCTCGGGCTTTTCCCTCAGAAGAAAGGAAATAAATGACAGCGCCAGCTCCCTTTTATCAATGATATCATCATTGATCGAGCCTATGAGGGCAAGCCTCTCTCCGATGATCTCAGTCTCGAATTTCGGATACAAAACGCCCGGAGTATCAAGCAGTTCCACCTGGTCGTTCAGACGTATCCACTGCTTTCCTTTTGTGACACCGGGTCTGTTTCCCGTCTTTGTGCTGGCCCTTCCCGCCAGGGTATTGATAAGCGTAGACTTTCCCACATTCGGGATACCCGTCACCATTGCCCTCATGGGTCTGTTGATTATGCCTTTTTTCCTGTTTTTTTCAAGCTTTTCCCGGCAGGCCCGTTTGATCGCCTCGTTCAGTACCTTAGCGGTGTCAGACCTGCGTGAGTCCATGGAGGCGACCTCAAACCCCTGCCTCCTTAAGCGCTCCGAAAATATCGCTGTCGCCTTCTCGTCGGCAAGGTCCGCTTTATTTAATATCATAAGCCTCGCCCTTGTGCCGGAAAGCCTGTCAAGCTCCGGATTCCTGCTGCTTTCGGGGGCTCTGGCATCAAGAAGCTCTATAACAATGTCTATGAGCCTGATATCCTGCTGCATCATCCTCACAGCCTTTGCCATATGTCCGGGATACCATTGATAATTCATCCTACTTCACCAGTCCCATTTCAGTCACCGTCGTACCAAGCTTGAACCATACCCTCCCCTTTATCATGTCAGAGGTCACGTTGCCGATATTTGCACTCCTCGAGTCATCGGTATTTTCCCTGTTGTCGCCCAGTACAAAATACTCGTCGTTTGAAAGCTCCATTTCATTGGCTGCTATGCCTGCTTCTCCAGTCAGCTCCACGTTGTCAAGAAAATATCTTGAATCGTTTATGAACACATGACCGTCCTCTATCTTTATCCGTTCTCCCGGAAGCCCTATCACCCTTTTTATGTAGATATGGGATTTGGTGTTTCCGTTAGGGTAGAAGGCGATCACGTCCCCCCTTTGGGGCGATGCGAACTGATAGCTCAGCCTGTTCAGCAAAAGCTCCTCCCCATGCTTTATCAAAGGCTCCATCGAGGTCCCGATCATAGAGACCTTAAGTCCGAAGAAATATACCAGGGTCACCCCCAGCACCGCAGAGGCAAGTATCCCTGCCGCCCAGGTAAGCACCTCGTAGAACAGGGACACATTGATCTTCCTTCTCTCTCTTTTTTTAAAGGCTACGGTACCGTAGGGCGAGGGCTCTGACCCGAATTTAAAGGCCATAATCTCTCCCCCTTATCATCCGTAAAGCTCCGCAAGCTCTAATACGAGCCTCTCCGTTTTTTCCCAGCCCAGGCACGGGTCGGTGATGGATTTTCCGTAGATCCCGCCATCCGGTCTCTGATTTCCGTCCACCAGATAGGATTCTATCATAAGGCCCTTTACAAGCCTGAAGATATCCTTTGAAAGCCTGGTGGAATGAAGGACCTCCATTGCTATCCGGGACTGCTCCAGATATTGCTTGCCTGAATTATTGTGGTTAGTGTCAACTATGACTCCCGGGTTCTTAAGCCCGCTCTCATTATATGCCTCCCACAGAAGGTTCAGATCCTCATAGTGGTAGTTTGGCAGCGATCTGCCGTATTTGTTGACGGAGCCTCTGAGGATCGCGTGGGTAAGAGGATTTCCGTGGGTATGGACCTCCCACCCCGTATATACAAAGGTATGCCCGTGCTGGGCCGCGTTTATGGAATTCATCATGACGGAGATATCTCCGCTTGTGGGATTCTTCATTCCCACCGGTATATCCACACCGCTCGCGGTCAGCCTGTGCTGCTGATCCTCTACGGACCTTGCCCCTACCGCCACATAAGAAAGAACATCATCCAGATAATGATGGTTTTCGGGGTAAAGCATTTCATCGGCACAGGAAAAGCCGGTCTGCTGCAGGGCCTTTAAGTGGATCTTTCTGATGGCTATCAGGCCCTTTAGCATATCGGGCCTGCTGTTGGGATCAGGCTGGTGCAGCATTCCCTTGTAGCCCGCCCCCGTAGTCCTCGGCTTGTTCGTATATATCCTGGGAATGATGAGTATCTTTTCCTTTACCTTCTCATACAGCCCCCTCAGGCGTGTGATATATTCAATCACCGCGTCCTCTCTGTCCGCCGAACACGGCCCTATCACAAGGATGAGCCTGTTGCTCTCACCGGAAAAGACCCTGCTTATCTCCTCGTCATTTTTTTTCTTTATGGCCGAAAGCTCCTCCGACAGCGGATACATTGCCTTCACATCCTGCGGCGACGGCAGACGCCTTTTATATTCCATATTTGCCATTGCTTTCTCCTGTTCAAAATTTACCGGCCTGCTTCCCGGACCGACGCATTAATCCTTATCGGTTGAAAAATATGACCTTCGCTCCGTAGAGAGCCTCATCATTTCTCTCATACCCTCTGTATCGTCATTCTCGATAAATCCCCGGAGCTTTCCGAATCTGTCGGCAAAAAGATCCATCTGCTTAAGCAGCTCCTTTTTGTTGAGCAGAAACAGCTCGCTCCACATCTCATCATTGATGCTTGCTATCCTCGTAAAATCCCTGAAGGAGTCGCCGGTATATTCCACCAGGTGCTTTGAGTCCTTGCATACCATCAGTGAAACCGCTATGCAGTGAGTAAGCTGTGACAGAAAGCCTATCATCTCGTCGTGCTCCTGTGGACTAAGCTCCATGATATTCTTAAAGCCCAAAAGCCTCCCCAGCTCCTTGCAGCTTTCTATGGCCCCGGGAGTGTTTTTCGGGGTTGGTGTGACTATATAATTCGCTCCCCTGAAAATATCCCGGGATGCATACCGGACTCCGTTTTTTTCCTTTCCCGCCATCGGATGAGCCGCGATAAACTCAAGATCGTCCCTCAACAGCTCCTGAACATTGTATACAACACTGCCCTTGACTCCGGTGACATCCGTTAAGAGCGCCCCCTTCTTTATATATCTCTGGTTTTCCCTGATCCAATCCATGAAAACATGGGGATAGAGCGCAAAAACGATAATGTCGAAACGGCCGATGTAATCACCGTCCGGCTCTGTCATACCATGGCTGATAATACCCTTATTCAGGGCAAAATCAATTGTGGACTGCTTTCTTGTCACAGCCCCCACCTCATATCCAAGGCTCGTCAGCCCGTCAGCGTAGCTCCCGCCCATGAGTCCGAGCCCGACTATAAGGATCTTAACATCCTTTATGAATTTCATAGCTCCTCCTGTATCAAAAGCTTAAGGCCAAGGCCTCTTACAGTCTCATAAAAACCCGGCCAGGTCTTGTTTACGGCCTCGGCCCCCGTTAACGTTCCTCCCGTTAAGGACATAAGAAGGCATAAAGCCATTGCTATCCTGTGATCATTATGAGCTGAAAGGCTATCCTCAGGTTTCTTCAGCCGGGTATCCGGTATAAAGACCGAATTTTCCGAAAGCTTAAGCTCCACCCCGAATTTACCAAGCTCCTCCGCCATTGCCGATGCCCGGTCGCTTTCCTTTATCTTAAGCCTTCTGGTGCCGGTGATAAGGGCGCCGTGCTTTGCCGCGGCAAGCGCAAACAATACAGGCCCCAGATCAGGACAGCCCGATATATCGATGACCGGCTCCTCCTCCTCAAGCCTTTCAAAAAGGCCGATGCAGGCCCTGTCTCCCTGAATGCTGTCTGTCTTAAGTCCCTTTATCTCAATATCGCTTCCCAGTGCATTAAACCCGTAAAGGAAGGCTGCGTTCGACCAGTCTCCCTCGACCTCTCTGTCTCCCGCCCTGTACCTCTGACCGCCCTTTATCAGGAATGTGTTTTCATCCTCTCTGTCAAGCCTGATGCCGAAGTCCCTGAGCACATCTTCCGTAATATCGATATAGGCTCTGCTCTCCACAGGCGGGATAAGCTCTATCCTGCTGTCCCCGGGAAGCATCACAAGAGAAAGCAGCAGCCCCGTAATGAACTGACTGCTTATGTCCCCTCTTACCCTGAACTTTCCGGGAAGGAGCCTTCCGTTTATATTTAAGGCGCATTCCTCCTTTGAAAAGGCGATGCCCCTTTCTGAAAAGAGCTCCTCGTAAACGGATATCCCACGTTCCATAAGCCTCTTCGTTCCGGTAAAGCGTACCCTGTCAAAGAAGCAGAGCGAGACCGGTATCAGAAACCTCAGGGTATTACCGCTTTCATTGCACGGAAAGACATGGACCCTGTTTCCGGCAGCCTCCTCTGAGCCTGAACCGTAAGCATCCTCCTTTACCGCGCCCCGTCCCGAAACTGTCACGGTATCTCCGTCTGCTGAGTACTTTGCGCCAAGCGCCTCTATACAGTCAAGAGCGGCCTTCATATCCCCGCTTCCGCTTATCCCCTTTATCCTGCCTGTGCCTTCGGAAAGCGCGGCACAGATGAGCATTCTCTGGGCATAGCTCTTTGACGGCGGGGCATACGCACTGCCCTTAAGCTGTGACGGCTCAATACTTATGATCATTCAGACACTCCTTGTCCGGGCCGCTCCATTTTCTCCAATATATCAACAGCCTTAAGATAGCCCTCAAAGCCTTCCCCCGATACCGTTGCGACACAGGCCTTGCGGATATAGCTTATCTGCCTGAAGCTGTCCCTTTTTGAGATGTCCGATATGTGGACCTCCACCGCAGGTATTGCGACGCCCTTTACCGCGTCCATGATGGCAATGCTCGTGTGGGTATAGGCCCCGGGGTTTATTATTATCCCGTCCGCCTTCTCAAAATAGGCTTCGTGGATCCAGTCCACAAGATCGCCCTCATGGTTTGACTGACGGCAGACGACCTCTATCCCACGCTCCTCTGCATAGGCCTCTATCAGTTCAATAAGCTCCGAATAGCTCTTTTTTCCGTAGATATCCGGCTCTCTTATCCCCAGAAGGTTAAGGTTCGGGCCGTTTAAAACATATAATTTCATACGCTCCATACCTCTTCAATTATCAAGATAAGAGCCTACAAGCTTAAGCTTTGCGCACAGAACGGACAGCTCCTTAAGCATATCCCTGCCGTTTTCGGAATGGATGTTTCCCTCTGCCTCAACAAAGAAATAATAGGTCCACATAAGCTCCTTCATGGGCCGGCTTTGGAGACTTATCATGTTGAAGCCGTGGGCGCCTATTATATTGAGGGTCTGGGCCAGGGCACCCGCTTCATTTTCAACCGTGTATACAAGGATGAACCTCTCATTGTCATGCTTTCCCGAAATGAGCGGTTTGTTATGTGACCTTGAAAAGACGGCAAACCTTGTGGTGTTGCTGCTGCTGGTATTGATATTCCTTTCAAGGACCGACAGGCCGAATATCTCCGCTGTCTCCAGAGAAGCGATGGCAGCCACCGAGGGGTCATTTTTGTCCCTTACATATTTCGCGGCCAGTGCGGTATTTGAATACGTGACGGTCTGAAGGCCATGATCCGATATATAATCGACACACTGATCCAGCGCCTGGGAATGGCTTACCACAGTCTTTACGGAATCCAGGCTTGCCCCCCTTACGCCTAATAGGTTCTGGACCACATCGACCCCTGTCACCTGGTTTATAAAAAGGCTTCCCGAAAACATAAGGTCCATTACGGTACCCACGTCCCCCGCAAAGCTGTTCTCTATGGGCAGGACCACACAGTCCGTTTCTCCCCTTTCCACCGAGCTGTAGGCATCCCTGAAACTACCGAAGGCCATAAGCTCTCCCTCCGGGAACAGCTTTTTGGCAGCTATATGGCTGAAAGCGCCCTCAACGCCGCTGTAGCCCACCCTGATACCCTTTATGAGCTTTGACTGGTATTCGCAGGAAAGCTCGAATATCTTCTTAAGAAAATCCACGTAATAGCCTTCGATCTCATTGTTTTCGACCAAAGCCCTGTTTTTTTCTATCAGCTCCCTTTCCCTTTCCTCATCCTTTACGGAAAGGGCATTTTCCTTTTTATATGCGGCTATTGCCTCGGAGCACTTCATCCTCTTCTCAAAGAGCTTCAGCATTTCCCTATCGATCTCATTTATCTCAGTTCTGGCATCTGACAGCACGTTCATATTACTTCTCCCAAAAACAGCGCGGCTTCACACCTGAAACCGCGCTGTAAAAATCCTGATTGACTGTTATCTGATTTTTTCCCTGACCTTAGCTCTCTTACCAACACGGTCTCTTAAGTAGAACAGCTTTGCTCTTCTTACCTTACCTTCTCTAACGACCTCGATCTTATCGACTGAAGGTGAATGAAGCGGCCAGGTCTTCTCAACGCCGACTCCGTTAGAGCTCTTTCTTACGGTAAAGGTCTCACGGCTTCCTCCGTTCTGTCTCTTGAGTACGGTCCCTTCAAAAACCTGTATCCTTTCCCTGTTTCCTTCTCTGATCTTTGCGTGTACCCTTACCGTGTCACCTATATGGAAGACGGGTACGTTTTCCTTGAGCTGTTCAGCTTCAATGCTTTTGATAATGTCGTTCATTTCGACCTCCTTTTATTATCGGACGTTCATTGACCCTCTGATCAAGCGGACCGTCTCTGATTCATCGTCAGTTGTGACCCGTTATAAATATACACAAAGCCACAGCGGTAACTATTTTAGCATGCGGTACCGTGAAATGCAAGCACAATACGCCGATTCCCCGCAGATTTTTTCAGCTGCAATGTCATTAACTTAAGCTCACATTGTAAACCACGACTCAGCGAAGGTTTCATTCTATAGCAGCTTAAGTTAATGACACCGGCATCCGGTTTCCGACAGAAGATCCGGTCTTCTCTCTCTTGTTCTGATCACCGACTGAGCCCTTCTCCACTTTTCAACATTCTCGTGATGGCCCGAAAGAAGGACCTCGGGAACCCTTTTCCCGCGCCATACCTCCGGCCGGGAATACTGTGGATATTCAAGCAGCCCGTCCTCAAAGGACTCGGTATCGCTGGAGGCTTCGTTATTCAGGACCCCCGGTATCAGCCTTGACACCGCATCGATAAGCACCATCGCAGGAAGCTCGCCTCCCGTCAGCACATAATCTCCGATGGATATATTGTCCGTGACTATCTCCTCAAGCACCCTCTCGTCAATGCCCTCATAGTGACCGCACAGGATTATGATGTCCTCCTCACCGGAAAGCTCCTTTGCGATCTGCTGGTTGAAAACCCTTCCCTGGGGAGTCATGTATATGCATCTTAAGGGCTTTATGTTGCCGCCTTCCCTTATCCTTTCCTCCACGGCCTTAAAGCACTGGTATACGGGCTCGGCCTGCATTAACATCCCTGCCCCGCCGCCGTAAATATAATCGTCGACCTTGTGGTGTTTGTTGAAGGCATAGTCCCTTATGTTTACGGCCTCAAGCCCTACAAAGCCTCTTTCGATGCTTCTGCCTGTAATGCTTTCGCCAAGCCCGTTTATTATCATTTCCGGAAAGAGGGTAAGCACATGAAACCCTGTCACAGCAGTCCCTCCAGTACATGAACCTTCATTTTCATGCCTTCCACATCCACGTCAAGGATACACTGCTTAATTGCGGGCAGCAGCAGCTCCCTGCCGTCCGAAAGCTCTATGATATAAACATCATTAGCCTTATTGTCCATAACGTCCTTAAGGACTCCGAGCCTTTTACCCTCTTCGTCCGTCACCTCCATGCCTATGAGATCCGCGATGTAATACTCATCCTTTTCGAGCTTTACCGCATTCTCTCTTGTCACATAGAGCCCCCTGCCCCTGAGCCTTTCCACATCATCGCGACTGTCAAGGCCTTCAAATTTCACGATGGCAAACTGCTTGAAAAGCTTCACGCTCTCAAGCCTCAGGGTGGTGAAGCCCTCCTCGCCCTCAAGCAAGACCTCCTTAAGCCTTTTAAATCTCCTTACGTCATCAGTAGTGGGAAAGACCTTGACCTCACCCCTGACCCCGTGAGCGGATGTGATTATTCCTGTCTTTAAAATATCTTCCATAACAGCCTTTTCATGGAAATATTTCCTTTTAATCCTGAATAATGTCCACCAGTACCTTTCTGGTTTCCTTCGCGGACGCGGCCTTTACGACAGAACGGATAGCCTTGGCTATCCTCCCCTGCTTTCCTATAACCTTGCCCATATCTGATTGTGCAACGCGTAATTCGATGATGATTGCTCTCTCATCCTCTCTCTGTGTAACTACGACCTGATCCGGATTCTCAACGAGGGATTTTGCGATTATTTCTACTAATTCCTTCATCATTTTACCTCCGTTGCGATCTATTTTTCGATACCTGCTATCTTAAAGAGCTTTGCGACCGTCTCCGTAGGCTGGGCTCCGTTTCCGAGCCATTTTTTTGCAAGCTCTTCATTGATCTTGATGGTACTGGGCTCTGTACGGGGATCATAGGTCCCGATCTCCTCGATGAACCTTCCGTCACGGGGTGAGCGTGCATCCGCTACGATCACTCTGTAAAACGGAGATTTCTTCTGTCCCATTCTTCTGAGTCTGATTTTTACTGCCATTCTTATTTCCTCCATAAATATTATATATTGATCATCGGAAGCTGATCCCTCAGCCTCCGCTGTACCCTGTTAAGCTGCTTTGCCGCTTAGTCAGAAGGGGAGCTTGAACTTGCCCCGCTTCCCTCCCATCATGGAAGGGAACTGCTTTATCATTTTTCTTGACTGCTCAAACTGCTTGACAAAACGGTTAACCTCGGATATGTCCACACCGGCGCCCTTAGCTATCCTGTATTTCCTGGAAGGGCTCAGGATATCGGGATTCCTTCTCTCCTCCCTTGTCATTGAAAGGACTATGGCCTCCATCCTTGACAGCTTTGTTTCATCAACAGCGGCTTCTATATCACTGTTCTTAATTCCCCCGAACATGCCGGGCATCATCCCGAGGATACCTGCTATTCCTCCCATCTTCTTCATCTGGGTCATGCTTTCCAGATAGTCCTCAAAATCAAATTTCCCTTTTTTAAGCTTGTTATAGGTCTCTCTTCCCTTATCCTCGTCAATATCAAGGTTCTCCTGGGCCTTTTCGATGAGCGTAAGGATATCGCCCATTCCCAGAATACGGTTAGCCATTCTGTCGGGATAAAACTGTTCAAGGTCTGACAGCTTTTCACCCATACCTACATAGAGAACGGGCTTTCCCGTAACTGCCTTAACGGACAGGGCCGCACCGCCCCTGGCGTCTCCGTCCATCTTTGAAAGGATCACCCCGTCGATGCCCGTTTTTTCATCAAAGGCCTTTGCAACATTTACCGCCTCCTGTCCGGTCATCGCGTCCACCACCAGAATGGTCTGGTGCACCGTGATCTCCCTCTTGATGGCTGAAAGCTCCTCCATCATCTCCTCATCGATCTGAAGGCGCCCGGCCGTATCGAGGATAATAACGTTGTGTCCGTTTTTATCCGCGTATTCGGAGGCTTCCCTTACTATCCTCCTTACATCACGGCAATCCGGTACGGAAAAGAAATCCACCTCCTGCTTTTTCGCGTTGATCTCAAGCTGTGTGATAGCCGCGGGCCTGTATACATCACAGGCGGTCAGAAGACATTTCTTGCCCTTCTGCTTAAGCTTTCCCGCTATCTTGGCCGCGGTCGTCGTCTTTCCTGCGCCCTGAAGGCCGCACATCATGATCACGGTCCTTGCCTTACCCGGCTCAAGAGCTATTTCCTTTGTCTCGGAGCCCATAAGGGCAACCATCTCATCATTAACGATCTTTATGACCATCTGCCCGGGATTAAGACCGTTCATAACGTCCTGTCCCACGGCCCGTTCCTCGACCGACTTAATAAACTGCTTGACCACCTTGAAATTGACATCGGCCTCCAAAAGGGCAAGCTTGACCTCCTTTAAGGCGGTCCTGACATCCTCCTCGGTAAGCCTTCCCTTGCTCCTTAGCTTTTTAAAGACGTTCTGCAGTTTATCTGTCAGGCTCTCAAATGCCATACGATCCCTTTCCGGCCTAAGCTACTGTCATAAAAAATAAACACAGGGAAGACTATAACCAATAATCCTTCCTGTGTCAAGTATTTTTTCTTTACAGCCCGGCAAGTATATCCTCAGTAAGCCCCAGCGCGTGCTCAAGCGTACTGTCAAGCTCATCCTCCCCGCTTTCCCTGCCGTGCTCCAAAAGCCGCCGGATAAGCCCGGAAAGCTCATAAACACTGCCCCTTACCCTTTCAAACCGCGCTATCAGCTTAAGCTTGTCCTCATAATCAGCAAGCGCTCTGTCGCATCTTTTTATGATATCATGAACGCCCTGCCTGGTTATTCCGTAATTCTCCGAAATCTCGGAAAGGGACATATCATTGAAGATGGCATCCTCATAGATCTGCCGCTGGTGCTCTGTAAGGAGCTCTCCGTAAAAATCATAAAGAAGATTCTGCTTTACGATCCTCTCCATCACACCGAGGTCCTTACTACCTTGGGACGGTATTTCCCCTTGTCGAGAGCATCCATGATCTCCTTCTTATGTTCGCTTCCGAAGGCCTCAAGGGTAATGCGCAGTTCAACGGCAGCGCTTCTGTTGGTGGTGACGAACTGATTGTGCTCAAGCTTTATGACATTTCCGTTCTGCTTTGCGATAACATCAGCAACCCTCGAAAGCTCTCCGGGCTTGTCGGGAAGAAGGACGGAAACCGTAAAGATCCGGTCTCTCATTATAAGCCCCTGCTGTACCACCGAGGACATGGTAATGACGTCCATATTGCCGCCGCTTAATATCGCGACGATCTTTTTGTTCTTCTCATCTATCTGTTTGAGCGCGGCAACGGTAAGAAGACCTGAGTTTTCAACGATCATTTTATGGTTCTCCACCATATCAAGGAAGGAGACTATGAGTTCCTCATCAGGTACCGTGATAACGGCGTCCAGGTTCTTCTGGACATAGGGGAACACAAGGGAGCCCGGAGTCTTTACCGCTGTCCCGTCAGCTATGGTATTTACATTCTTCAGGGTGACCACCTTCCCGGCCTTTATGGATTCACTCATGCACGCAGCCCCCTGCGGCTCTACGCCGATGACCCTTATCTTGGGATTTAGAAGCTTTGCAAGGGTGGACACTCCCGCGGCCAGGCCGCCTCCTCCGATGGGTACCAGTATTATGTCAACCAAAGGAAGCTCCTTAAAGATCTCCATGGCAATAGTTCCCTGCCCTGTAGCCACAGCCAGGTCATCAAAGGGATGGATGAAGGTATAATTGTTTTCCTTTGCAAGCTCAATAGCCTTTTCAGCCGCATCATCATAAACATCGCCGTAAAGTATGACCTCCGCGCCGAATTCCTTTGTCCGGTTGACCTTTATGAGAGGTGTGGTCGTAGGCATGACGATGACGGCATTTATCCCGAAGGCGGCTGCGGCATATGCAACTCCCTGCGCGTGATTGCCCGCTGAAGCGGTGATTATCCCCGCCTCCTTTTCCTCATCCGACAGCGTGCTCACCTTGTAAAATGCGCCCCTTACCTTATAAGCTCCCGTCATCTGCATGTTTTCGGGCTTAAGATAGACCTTGTTGCCTGTCATACCGGAAAGATAATTGCTGTAGATCAGCTTGGTCTCATTAGTGACGTTCTTTACGATGTCACTGGCCTCCTCAAAGCTGTCCAGAGTAAGCATACCGGTCTGGGAGACCATCGGCTCCGGCTTGGGCTCCGGCTTAGGCTGTGTGTTATTCGTATTCTGGGTATTTCTTCCGTTCTGTCTCTGAGAAGCTTTTCCGCCTCCGCTCTGAGTATTTCCCTGTTTACTTAACATGTTGCTTAAATTGCTCATCTTCCTCTCCTGATCCTGTCAATTACGGTAAACAAATAAACTCGTTTCCTATAGTATCACAAAATAGCCTTTACAAAAGCCCCGGGATCAAACCGCTGCAGATCCTCTATTGCTTCCCCTACCCCTATATATTTAACAGGTATCTCAAGCTCATTCTGTATGGCAAAGGCGATCCCGCCCCGGGCGGTACCGTCAAGCTTTGTGATAACTGCCCCGGTGACCTTTGCCGCCGCCATGAACTCCCGTGCCTGGGCGATGGCGTTCTGTCCGGTGGTGCCGTCAAGCACGATCAGAGTCTCGACCCTTGCATCGGGATTCTCTCTCGAAACGATCCTCCTCATCTTCTCGAGCTCCTGCATAAGGTTCTTCTTATTATGAAGCCTTCCCGCGGTGTCACAGAAAACGATATCAATGCTTCTGGCCTTTGCGGCCTGCATGGCATCGTACACCACAGAGGCCGGATCCTGCCCCTCGCTGCCCTTTATGTAATCCGCGCCGGCTCTGTCTACCCATACCTTGAGCTGCTCCCCGGCTGCGGCCCTGAAGGTATCCGCGGCCGCGACCAGAACGCTCCTTCCCTTCTGCCGCATTATGGAAGCAAGCTTTCCGATGGTAGTCGTCTTTCCGGCGCCGTTGACTCCCACCACCATGACCACTGAACGCTCGTCCTCAAAGGAATAATCCGCTTCGATTCTTGAGAGCATATCCACCATGATATCATTCAGCAGCGTTCTGCATTCCTCCGGCTCTCTGATATGCTTTTCCTTCACCTGCTCCTTAAGGGTCTCTATGATCTCCTCAGTGGATTGCACCCCTATATCGCTGGTGATGAGGATCTCCTCCATCTCGTCATAAAAATCATCATCTATGCCTGAGGCTGAAAAAAGCGCATTGAGACCCTCGGATATAGAGCTTCTGGTCTTTGAAAGCCCCTTTACGAGACGGCTGAAAAAGCCCTCCTTTTTCGTTCCCTCAGTATCCGGAAGCTCCTTTGCTTCCTCACTTAAGGGCCCCTCCAGCGCTTCCGAAAAGGTATCGGGCATCTCACCCTCCCCGGTCTCTGAAGCGGCATAAGCCTCAGCCGGCGCCTCCGTCATATCCTCAGAGGGCTCCTCCGTTACAGCCTCAGGGGACTCCTCCGTTACAGCCTCAGGGAACTCCTCCGTCATAGCCTCAGGGGCATCTTCTGTCAGTTCCTCTGTCAGCTCCTCATTGGGCTCCTCCTCTGCCGGAAGGACATCCTCCGTACTTTCCGTACTTTCCTTTACCGGCTCTTCCTTTTTCTGCCAAAACCATCTAAATGCCATAATCCGCTCCGATCCACAGGAACCCTACTGTTTTTCCTCAAGCTCCTCGATATCATCCTCAAGCGATACCGATACAAGAGCTGATACGCCCTTTTCCTGCATCGTTATCCCATAAAGCCTGTCAGCCTTCTCCATGGTCCCTCTCCTGTGGGATATGACTATGAACTGGGTATGCTCCGTAAGCTTATGCAGATACCCGGCAAACCTTCCCACGTTTGATTCATCAAGAGCCGCTTCTATCTCATCTAACAGACAGAAGGGCGAGGGCTTCAGGTTCTGTATCGCAAAAAGCAGCGCGATAGCGGACAGAGCCTTTTCTCCGCCCGAAAGCTGCATCATGTTCTGAAGCTTTTTCCCCGGCGGCTGCGCTATCACTCTTATTCCCGCCTCCAGGATATCCTCGCTCTCCGAAAGCTCCAGGGTTCCCTTTCCTCCGCCGAAAAGCTCCTTGAACACCTTGTCAAATTCCCTCGCGATCTCCTCAAACTTCTCTGAGAACTGTTTTCTCATCGCAGTATCAAGATCCGCGATTATTCCCTCCAAAGCCTTTTCGGCCTCTATCAGGTCGTCATGCTGCTGCTTTAAGAAGGTGTAGCGCTCCATGAGCTCCCTGTACTGCTCTATCGCGTTGACGTTAACGTCGCCCAGCGCTTTGATCTGATCCTTGAGTGAATAGATGCTTTTCTTGATCGCCGCTGTGTCCTTAAGCTCCTCGTCCTTGTAGGCCTGAGCCTTTGAAAGGGTCATTTCGTATTCGGCCCACATATAGCTGATCTGTTTTTCCTGCTCCTCCTCAAGCCTTTCCTTTATGGAATTCAGCCTGAATACCTCTTTATCGAGAGAGGCTATCCTGTTCTGCAGCTCCTCACTCTGCTTAAAGAAGTCCGCCTGTGTGGCTGTGAGCGAATCCTTCTTCTCCTTTGCTGCGCGTATCTCCTCCTCGCTGTCATCCTTTTTATCGCTGAAGGAGCGTATCGTCTTTTCTATTTCGCTTATATCCCTTTGACGGTTTTCTATCTCCTTATTTTCCCGCCCTATCCTTTCCTCAAGCTCCGAAAGCTCCTTTTTCAGCCCCAGAAGAGTGCTCTTTGTCCTTTCTATGTCCTTCTCGACATACTCCTTTTCTCCCTGAAGCTTTAAAAGCCTTCTGTCAAGCTCTGCGGAATTGAGTACATGCACGCTCTGCTCGTCTCTTAGGGCGCTCAGTTTTTTCCCGAATTCCGCGATCTCTGCGTTAAGCTCCTTTTCACGCTCCTCAGAGGCGGCTATCCTCAGGTTTATGTCGTCCTTATTCTGCGCCATATCCGCAAGCTGCTTCTCAAGGTCGCTGCTCTCATGGTTCAGTCTGTTAAAGTCCTCGGAAAAGGCCTTTTTTCGCTCATTTTCCGTATCAACATTTACCTGGGCGGTATTCTGTCTCAGCGAGAGCTCCTGAAGATGCTCCCTGAGCTCCTCTATCGCCGCTCTTTCCCTGGTCCTTTCCGCCTTTATGCTTTCAAGGTCTGATTCGGCCTGCTCCACCTTCCTTCTGGCCTCCTCTATTCCGTCACTGAGCTTATCCATCTCCCTTTTTCTGCCTAAGAGATTTGAGGAATTGTGGAAGGCGCCTCCGGCCACAGCCCCGCCCGGGGTAAAATACTCCCCGTCAAGGGTAACGAGCCTTAAACGCTGATTATATTTTTTTGCTATGTTTCTTGCGTTGTCATATTTGTCAACTATTACTATCTCGCCCAGAAGCTGGCTTACGACCTCATCGTACCTGTGGTTCACGCTCACAAGCTCCGAGGCTATGCCGAGAAAGCCCTTTTCGTCCCTGACCTCGGGCCTTTTATATTCGCCCCTGCCCTGTACCGTGGTAAGCGGCATAAAGGTCGCGCGGCCCAGCCTGTTGTCCTTGAGGAAGCGGATCATATCCTTTGCCGTCGCGTCATCCTCAGTGATAATGTTCTGGATGTTTCCGCCGAGAGCCACCTCTATAGCGGTCTCGTATTCTCTGGAGACGTTCATGATATCGGCGACCACACCGATTATCTTCCTGTTCCCGTGCTCCTTTTTTTCCATTACCCGTCTTATGCTGCTGCCGTAGCCCTCATACCGCTCCGCTATGTTCCTTATGGCATCAAGCTTTGATTTCTGACGGTTTAACTGTACATAGGCCTCCTGCCTCTCATTATCCTTTTCCTCAAGCCTTTTCTTAAAGGAGGCAAGACCCTTTTCTCTTTCCTGAAGCTCTTTATCCGCCGAAAGGATCTCCGCGTTTATATTGTTGAGCTCCTCAAGGAGCCTTCCGGCTGTTTTTTCATGCTCATTCTCCTGCGTCTTCGCCATGATGAGCCTTGACTGAACATCGGCCTTTCTCAGCTTTGCCTGCTCGAGCATAGTATCAAAACGACCGATCTCTTCCTTGACCGCAGCCCTTTCCCTGACAAGCCTTACGCCCTCCTCGTTACCCCTTGCTATCCCTGCCGTAAGCTCGTCTATCTGCTTTGTGAGCCCTGACAGCACCGATTTGCTGCCCGAATTTTCCTTATCAAGGCTTGAAAGCTCTCCGGTGACCTCCGAAAGCCTTACGTTAAGGCCCTCAAGCTCCCTTTCCGAGGCCGCTATTTTATCGTTTCCGGAAACCATCTGCTCGTTGAAAAGCTCTATATTGTTCCTTGCGGAATTTATCCTTTCACCGGAAAGCTTGATCTCTCCCTCAAGCTTTTCCTTTAAAAGGCCGCTTTCCGAGAGTGCTTTCTGCTTCTTCTGTATCTCCTCATCAAGGGCCTTTACCGCCTCTGTCAGGGCCGCGTACTGAGCCTTGTTCCTTTCATGGCCTTCCTTTGCGGCATCAAGCTCCGCAGAGGCTATCTGAAGCTTTTCATCAAGGCTTTTAAGCTCATCCCTGCTTCTAAGGCTGTCTAAAAGGAACAGATTGATATCGAGATTTTTAAGCTTTTCCTTTTTCTCCAGATATTTCCTGGCTGTTTCGGACTGCCCTCTTAAGGGCTCCACCTGTCTTTCCAGCTCGGACAGCGTGATAGAAACCTTCTCAAGGTTCTGCTTCTCGGACTCCAGCTTTTTTATAGCGGCAGCCTTTCGTCTCTTAAACTTGACTATACCTGCGGCCTCGTCAAAAAGCTCCCTTCTCTCCTCCGGCTTGCCGCTTAAGATCCTGTCTATCTGACCCTGGCCTATGATGGAATAGCCTTCCTTGCCTATACCGGTGTCGTAGAACATCTCATTGACGTCCTTAAGCCTGCAGGCAATACCGTTTATCAGGTATTCGCTTTCGCCGGAACGGTATACCCTTCTCGACACTGTCAGCTCGTCGTATTCAACCGGGAGCTTATGGTCGGAATTGTCAAGGGTTATGGCCACATAGGCGTAACCCATGGGCTTTCTCATCTCTGTCCCGGAAAAGATGACATCCTGCATGCTGGCGCCTCTTAACTGCTTTGCGCTCTGCTCGCCCAGGACCCATCTCACCGCGTCGGCCACATTGCTCTTCCCCGAGCCGTTAGGTCCCACTATCGCCGTGATCCCGTTATGAAATTCAAACTTTATCCTGTTAGCAAACGACTTAAAGCCGTGAACCTCGATACTCTTTAAATACATCAGGCTTCTTCACTCTTCAGCTTCCGTAGCGCGGCATAGGCCGCCTCCTGCTCGGCGTGCTTTTTGGACTTGCCTACGCCCTCTGATATCTCCCTGTCAGCTATGATCGCGGCGACCTTATATTCCCTGTCGTGAGCAGGCCCGCTCTCGGAGACGAGCTCATACCTGAGCTCCAGCCCCTTATCCTGAACGAATTCCTGAAGGTTTGTCTTGGAATCCACAAACTCTATCTTATTATACATGTCATTCAGGACGTATTCGTCTACAAAGCTCTTTGCTTTCTCAAGCCCCCCGTCCAGATACAGCGCTCCTATGACCGCCTCAAACACGTCGGAAACGATAGAATCCCTGTTCCTGCCTCCCGTCTGCTCCTCGCCCTTTCCAAGCAGGATATACCTGTTAAGCTCAAGAGCCTTGGCGCAGAAGGCCAGAGTAGGCTCACATACCAGAGAGGCTCTCAGCTTCGTCATATCCCCTTCTCTTTGTCCGGGCATGGTCTTATAAAGGTGATCGCTGACAGACAGCTCTAAAACCGCGTCTCCGAGAAACTCAAGCCTTTCGTAGTCATACGCCTTTCCCGGCTTCTGCTCGTTTGCAAAGGAGCTGTGGGTCAGTGCCCTTTCAAGATATTCAGGGTTCTTAAATGAATAGCCCAGCTTTTTTTCAAGCTCGGCAGCCGCATTCTCAAGATTCATTTCAGCCTCACCTGCGCGGATTTCATTTATGAAATCCTGCGCATTGGCACAATCTTTAGATTGTGCCGATCCGTTCGGTTTACCGAACGGATCATTACATTATCCACAGAAATACAGCAAGAATGTCAGACATTCCTGCTGGATCCATATATTATGAGAACCACCACATAGAAATGTTCCGGCGCTTCGCTTAATCCGGAACTCACTCGCTTATCAGCTTATCGCGTTTTTTATCTGTTCTACGGCATCTCCGACCGTAACGATCTTCTCCGCATCCTCGGTAGATATCTCGATATCAAACTCTTCCTCGATCCCCATTATGATCTGAAAGATATCAAGAGAATCAGCCCCCAGGTCATCCACAAATCTTGTTTCAGGCTCCACCTCGTCCGGATCAACGTTAAGAACCTCTGCAATGATCTTCTGAATCTTTTCAAATTCCATTTTCCATACCTCCGTTTATACGCCATGCCGGCGCCGATCTGCCGAACAAATCATTACCTCTTTATATTTCGATCGAGCCGTATCCGTTTATCTGCTCATCTATTTTTTCATTGATGTTCTGCCTGTTAAATAAGGCGCATTGCTTTATGGCTATTGATATCTCTTTTTCCTTTGCGCTACCGTGAGCCTTTACCACAAGGCCGTTGAGTCCTAAGAGCGGTGCCCCTCCGTATTCCGAGGCGTCGAATTTCTTAAGTGTGTCCTTAAGGGCAGGCTTTATCAGAAGCGCTCCGAGCTTTGAACGAAGGGAGGACATCAATCCCTTTTTGATCTCGGAAAGCAGCGCCATACCCGTCCCCTCATAAAACTTCAGGATAACATTTCCCACAAAAGCCTCGCACACTACAACATCGGCCTTTCCGAAGGGTATGTCTCTCGCCTCGATGCTCCCGATAAAATTGATATCGGGGCAGCTCTTTAACAGGGGGAAGGTCTCCTTTACCAGCATATTGCCCTTTTCCTCCTCGGCGCCTATGTTTACGATAGCGACCCTCGGGGAGGGTATCCCCATGACATGCTCCATATATATCGACCCCATCTTGGCAAACTGGACAAGATGAGAAGGCCTTGCATCCACATTGGCACCGCAGTCGATAAGGCACGAGACACCGCTTACCGTTGGTATCAGCGGAGCAAGCGGTGGTCTTTCCACCCCCTTAAGCCTGCCTACGATGACCTGTCCGCCTACAAGAATGGCTCCTGAGCTCCCTGCGGAAACAAAGGCATCAGCCTCACCGTGCTTTACCATATAAAGGCCTTTCACAATGGAGGAATCCTTCTTTTTCCTTATAGCCATAACGGGCGGCTCACCCGTCTCTATGACCTCTTCGGCTCCCACTATTTCGATCCTGGAGCTGTCATGACCGGTTACCACCAGCTCCTTTTCTATGAGCTCCTGTTTTCCTATGAGGAAGGCCTTTATCTCGGGATCTTCATTTACCGCCCTGACCGTGGCCCTTACGGGAACGGCGGGGGCCAGATCCCCTCCCATGGCGTCAACCACGATACGGATCATATGATCATTTCCCTTTCCGCGCCGATCGAATCCGATATTTGCAGCAAAATACCGGACAGGCTCATCTGTGAGCTCGTGCGCTCAGGCGCAGAACGGGGTCTGAGCCTGATCATTTCCTAATCTACTATACTAAACATCAGCCTAAAAAGCAAATATTATTATCGTACGAAAAAGCAGTTACCGTTCACGGGCAATGTCACTAACCCGCGGGCCGCCGGTCAGCCTGAACTGACATTTTCCTATCGGCGGCTCTGATCGGGTAGAGAAGACGAAGTCGCACCCTACTCGCCCGCGAGCCGCCGGTCAGCTTTGCTGACGTCTTCCTTTCGGCGGCTCTGCGATAAAAAAAAGGCCGCCGCATATACGGCAGCCTCTTAAGACCCTTTTCCTGTAAGGAACAGTTATTTACTCCTGCGGTATGATCTCTTTTTTGTTATATGAACCACAGGCCTTGCATACTCTGTGCGGCACCATAAGCTCTCCGCACTTGCTGCATTTAACCAGCGTAGGAGCACTCATCCTCCAGTTTGCCCTTCTCTGATCTCTCCTACCCTTAGAAGATTTATTCTTAGGACATATAGACATCTCGTCACCTCCCTTGTATTCTGTTAAGATACCGAGCCGGTTTTGGGAACCGGCGCCTGAGGCCGGCTGTAAGCTGTACCGTATCCGTATCAGTTTTCCAAATTCATACCTGAAAGATTATACGGTACCGTTCCTTCCTTTGTCAACTGTTTTTTCCGACTATCCAAAGCAATCACAACAGTTCGCCCTTTGGGCGAACTGTTACAAGTTCACATTTCAGCCTCTGTATACCCGTACCAACAGCAGTCTCCCTCCGGTCACCCGGATACGTGCGGTTTCTCCCTTAAGGACTTCATTGCTCACACCCAGACAGGCCATGTCTGCGCTGAGCCTGTAATCCTCTATCCCGTACCTGGCGCCCGTAACGGTCACACCCTCTGCCGGGCCATCCACCGCAAGCAGGGAAAAAAACGGAAAGCTGTCGTTTACCTCGCAGGGACTTTCCGAAACTATCTCCATTTCAGAGTGATCATCAACAAGAAGTGCAGTTTTATGTAAACCATCCAACATGAGCAGCAGACCTGTGTTGGCGAAGCTGTGATCAAACCTTCCTCCCGTCATGCCGATGAGGAGGAAATCCTCAAAGCCTCTCCTTACTGCCTCCTTAGCCGCATAGACCGTATCAGTATCATCCTTTTCCCTTGGAAGGACGATCGTCTCAATATCCCTTTCAGGCCTCTCAAAGGAGTCGAAATCTCCGACGATCAGATCAGGCTGACGGCCAAGCTCCTTTTCGTGCACAAGGCCGCAGTCACAGTAAATATAATAGTCATTCCCGGATAAAAAAGCCCTGACCCTGTCGTAATCACCGATGGGAGCCCCGCCGACTATCACACAGCGCTTCCCGGTATAAGCTCCTTTTTCAGGTGCCGTCATTTCATGCTGAAGGCTGCAAACCTCTCCCGTCATGTGCTCAGTCGGAGATGAGCTGTGCCTGAACCACCGTCAGGGCAACGACTCCGACTATATCCTCTGCATTGCACCCTCTTGACAGATCGTTTACCGGCCTTGCGAGCCCCTGAAGCATCGGTCCGAAGGCATCGGCATGAGCAAGTCTTTCAACAAGCTTGTAGCCGATATTTCCGGCATCCAGATTGGGGAAGATAAGAACATTCGCGTGTCCCGCCACCTCTGAGCCCGGAGCCTTGCTCCTTGCCACAGATTCTATAATGGCGGCATCCGTCTGAAGCTCGCCGTCTATCGTAAGCTTCGGATATTTCTCTTTTGCTATCCTTGTGGCTTCTACCATCTTATCCACCAGAGGATGCTTTGCGCTCCCCTTCGTTGAATGTGAAAGCATGGCGATCACCGGCTTCTGACCTATCAGATTGGCAAAGCTCTTTGCCGAGGAATTGGCTATGCATGCAAGCTCCTCAGGATTGGGATCCTGATTGAGGCCGCAGTCCGCAAATAAAAACGTACCGTTTGCCCCGAGCTCACAGTTTGGTACATCAAGTATGAAAAAGCCTGACACTATCTCAACACCGGGAGCTGTCCTCAGTATCTGTAGCGACGGTCTTAATACGTCTGCAGTAGCATGGCACGCTCCCGCGACCATACCATCGGCATCACCCATCTTAACGGTCATAACGCCGAACATAAGAGGATCCGTCAGCAATCTTTCCCTTGCAGCCTCCGGTGTCATCCCCTTTGACTTTCTCAGCTCATAAAGCTTTTCAGCATAGGGCTCAAGCCTGTCCGTTTTTTCCGGATCAACGATCTCCACCTTCGAAAGATCGACATCCAGCCAACGAGCCCCTTCGCTGATCTTTTCCTCGTTTCCGATGAAGATGATATCCGCTATCCTTTCCCTGATAACCTCTGCAGCAGCCATCAGGGTCCTTCGGTCACTTGTTTCGGGCATTACGATCTTCTTAACATCCTGTCTTGCCCGTTCTTTAATGGTGTCAATAAAAGACATAATCTCAACAATCCTTCCGTATTATCGTGCAAACAAAAGCTATCTTAACTATGACATGCGGCTTTTGACCCGGACATCATTATATGGTATAGTATATACAAATATCAGATTGTATACAATGATTATTTTGTCATGTTTAACAAAAAAAACAAAGGAGCTTTCCCATGCATGTTACAGCTGTCATCGCAGAATACAATCCCTTTCATAACGGTCATTCCTACCAGATAGAAAAGGCCAGGGAAGAGACCGGCGCTGATTTCCTGATCGTTATAATGTCAGGGGACTATGTCCAGAGAGGTACTCCGGCGATCATCGACAAGTACAGACGTACTGAAATGGCTCTGTCACAGGGCGCGGACCTTGTAATAGAGCTGCCGCTTTATTATTGCCTCGGGAGCATCGAATACTTCGGAGAAAGCGCAGTGGCTCTCCTTGATAAGCTCGGGATAGTTGATTCGCTCTGCTTCGGCTCCGAATCCGGCGATCTCTCCCTGCTTCGGGAATTAGCCGATTATATAGAGGCCAATAATAACGAGGCCTACAGATCGAACTTCCACCGCTATATAAGGGAGGGCTTAAGCTTTCCCTCGGCTCAGGAAAGGGCGCTGCTTGACAGCGGCCTCGACGGGGAAAAGGCAAGGCTTATAAGGGAGCCTAACAATGCTCTTTCCGTCACCTATCTGCGGGCACTCAAAAGAAGGGCCTCTTCCATCACTCCCTATACCGTGAAGCGTATAGTGTCCGGCTACCACAGCGGGGAAAGCGGCTCCTATTCCGCGACCGCGGTGCGAAAGGAGATCCTTGAAAAGGAGGCTCTCTATGATCTTGCCCTCAGTACCCCCGACCGGGTGCTGCAGATCATGGTCTCCCAGTTCAATAAAAAATTCCCCGTTGTCGAAAACGACTTCAGCTCGGAGCTTTTCTACAAGCTTCACTCCTGCTATACCGTTGCCCTTCAGCAGTACGGCGACAGGGACACGGCGAGGAAAAAGGCTCTTACCGGCTTTCTTGATGTTAACGAGGAGCTTTCCTCCCGTATCCTCAGCATTTACAAGGAGGCTCTTGATTTTTCCGATCTGTGCGGCAAGGTCAAGAGCAAGGATATCACCTATACAAGGGTAAGCCGGGCGCTCATGCATATCATCCTGGACATAAGGCAGGACAATCTGGCGGAGTACATAAGGGATGATTTTCATTACTATGTGCGCATACTCGGTTTTCGTGAGGACAGGAACATTACCGCCCTTACCCATTCCCTGAAGCAAAGCTCCTCGCTTCCGCTCATCACAAAGCTGGCCGATGCCGACAGGATCATCTCCTCCGTTACGGGACTAAGGATGCTCTACGAGGGAATTCAGGCAAGCGACCTTTATGAAAAGACGGCATGCAGAAAGTTCATGCAGCTTTTCAGATCAGAATATTTGAAAAATATCGTAAAGTATCAGTAGCCTGTATGTCCACACCCGGATTTTTCTGCTATAATAAATCAGATAATGTCTATTCAGATAAGGAAATAACAGAGATGGCTAACGAACACGAAGAACAGATAAGGATAGTACAGGAAACTGTCGCGGGAAAGGAAATAACCTTCGCGCATATCATGGGGGCACCCGCTCCCGTCATATATCAGAAGCTGGGCCTTAACCCTCAGGTAGACTACAGCTCCTCCGCGATCGGCATCATGAACATGACTCCGCCGGAATCGGCGGTCATCGCTTCGGACATAGCAGTAAAAAGCGGCAATGTATATCTCGGCTTTGCCGACCGCTTCACGGGGACTCTTATCATTACCGGGGTCCTCTCCGATGTAAACTCGGCCATGACTGAGATCGTTAATTACTTCAGGGACGAGCTTAATTATGTAGTATGCAGGATAACCAAAAGATAGGGCCATGACAGGATTATCAACTCAGGAATTTCTTGAAAGGATCTTTCATAAGGATTATGCCGAGCTCAGGGGAAAGACTCTCAGGATGACTCGCTTAAGGATCCCCGGGAGGGAGGTCTGCCTTGCCCATATACTTACCCCCTCGGACAGGAGCGTATATCATAACCTCGGGCTTCATATCGGAGTTCATGAGGGCGAGGATCATATGGGCGACGCATTGGGGCTTATCCGGTTTACTCCCTGGGAGGCGGTCGTTGCGGCAGCTGACACCGCCGTTAAGGCGGCCGACATCGAGATCGGCTTCATGGATCGCTTCTGCGGCTCCCTTATAATAACCGGAAGGCTTTCCGAGGTTGAGACCGCAGTAAAGGAGGTTGTCAGGTTCTTTAGGGATGAGCTTGGTTTTCCGGTCGTAAATGTGACCAGAAGCTGAACACTGCTTTCGATACGGGCTCGGGTAAACCCGGCTCGTGCCTGACCCCGGTGAACAAAAATGAAAAAAGTATTTTTAATGGGAAGGAGCGAGGCCGGAAAGACCTCACTGACCCAGGCCTTAAAGGGCGAAAAGCTCCACTATGTAAAGACCCAGTACACCAACACCTCACAGGACGCGATAGATACCCCCGGCGAATATGCCGAATCCAAGCACTTCAGCGTAGGGCTTGCCTGCTTTTCCTTTGAGGCTGACGTGGTTGCCATAATCCAGGCTGCCGATGAGCCCTATAATCTTTTCGGAGCCAGTCTGCATACCTTTATCCTGCGTCCGCTTATAGGTGTGATCACAAAAACCGATTCCCCCTATGCCAATGTGCCGATGATAAGGCAATGGATGCAGAACGCGGGCTGTGAACGGATCTTTGAGGTGAACAATGTGACCGGAGAAGGGATCGATACTCTTCTGGATTACCTTAAGGAGGATCTTCCCACCCTCACCCTTGAGCAGGCCAAATTCCGGCAGACCCTGGGGCTTAGTGAGTGGGAGCCTCTCCCCGAAGGGGTCGAATATCCCGAAGGAACAGGCTGAGAGACGCGGGAAACGCTTCAGCAGGCGTTCCCCTAATTTTTGAAGGAATGTATCGGGGCCGGGATTCTTCCCTCCCTTTTGATGAACTCTTCACAGGAGAAGGGATTGACCCTGATCACCGGGGCATGTCCTAACAGCCCGCCGAATTCCACACTGTCCCCTGCCTTTCTTCCATAGGCGGGAATGATCCTTACCGCGGTGGTCTTCTGATTTACCATGCCTATCGCCATCTCATCCGCTATTATACCCGAAATTGTATACTCGCTCGTATCACCCGGAACCGCTATCATATCAAGCCCTACCGAGCAGACACAGGTCATTGCCTCAAGCTTCTCCAGTGTCAGGCACCCGGCATTGACCGAATCCACCATTCCCTGATCCTCGCTGACCGGTATGAAGGCTCCGCTCAGCCCTCCTACATAAGAGGACGCCATTACTCCCCCTTTTTTTACCTGATCGTTAAGAAGTGCAAGGGCGGCGGTCGTTCCCGGCGCGCCGGCATATTGAAGCCCCATCTCGGTAAGTATATCCGCCACACTGTCCCCTATGGCAGGTGTGGGCGCCAGGGAAAGATCCACTATCCCGAAGGGTATCCCCAGTCTGCGGGAGGCCTCCTTTGCCACAAGCTGTCCCACTCTTGTCACCTTAAAGGCGGTCTTCTTAATGGTCTCGCACAGGGTCTCAAAGCTTTCGCCATGTATCCGTGAGATGGCCGTCTTTACTACCCCCGGGCCGCTCACGCCTACATTTATTACCATATCACCCTCTGTGACTCCGTGAAAGGCTCCCGCCATAAAGGGATTGTCGTCAGGCGCGTTGCAGAATACCACAAGCTTTGCGCAGCCCAGAGACTCCCTGTCCTGTGTGGCTTGTGCGGTCTTCTTTATGATACTTCCCATAAGCCTTACCGCATCCATATCGATCCCCGTTTTTGAGGAGCCGACGTTTACCGAGCTGCAGACCACATCCGTTTCGGAAAGAGCAGAAGGGATCGAATTGATGAGATTTACATCGGAAGGAGTCATCCCCTTTGATACCAGTGCCGAAAACCCTCCTATGAAGTTTACCCCAACCGCCTTTGCGGCTTCATCAAGGGTCCTTGCAAGCCCGGCAAAGTCCTCGGGCCCCCTGCAGGCCGAAGCGCCCACGAGAGATATCGGAGTCACCGAGATCCTTTTGTTGACTATCGGTATTCCGAAATCATTCTCTATCTCTTTTCCGACAGGCACCAGTCTTTCGGCGCTTTTCGTTATCTTGTCGTATATCCTTGCCTTAAGGGTGTCAGGATCGTCAGAGATACAGTCAAGAAGACTTATCCCGAGGGTAATGGTCCTCACGTCAAGGTTCTCTTTTTCGATCATTTTATTGGTCTCGCTGACCTCATGAATATTAATCATTGGCTCTTACCTCAGATCCTGTGCATACTGTCGAATATCTCTTCCTTCTGGCAGTGGATGACCACTCCTATCTCCTCGCCCACTCCGATAAGCTCGGATGAAACGTCCGCAAAGGGCTTTGTGGCATCCTCCAGATCTACTATCATCATCATGTTAAAAAAGCCCTGTACGATGGTCTGTGAAATATCAAGAATGTTTATCCGGTTATTAGCAAGGTAGGTACATACCTTAGCGATTATCCCTACCGTGTCCTTCCCTACTACTGTAATTATCGTTCTTTTCATATCGGTCTCCGAAATCCTTCAAATACTACTGTCAAACGGCTAACTGCCGCAGCTAAATGACCTCAAGAAGCGCCGAGCGCTCCGATCTTCCCGCTACCCTTATATCGAAATCCTCCGGCCTGTACGGACATCTGTCCATAAGTATCTCAAGCCTTACCGTCTCATACGCCAGCTCCGCGAGATTGTTTTCCTTGCTCAGGTGCCCTAACAGGATCTGCTTAAGGTTATCATGCAGCAGTTTACATAATAACCGTCCGCAGGCTTCATTTGAAAGATGCCCCCTGTCGCTCAGTATCCTCTGCTTAAGAGCGTAGGGATACTTCCTTCCGACCTGCAGCATGTTCACGTCATGGTTGGCCTCTATCAGTATGGCCTCCACCCCCGAAAAGCTTTTGACGGTATAGTCATTATAGGTTCCCAGATCCGTCAGTATCCCTACCGAGCTTTCGTCCTTTGAAAGCCTGTAGGCCACAGGCTCGGCCGCGTCATGCGAGACCCTTACCGGCGCCACCCGGATATCCTTAAGCATAAAGGGCTCGTCCGCGCGGATCTCATGGAAGAGCTCAGAGGGTATCTCTCCGAGCGTCCTTATGCTCCTTATGGCTTCTATGGTGCCCCGGGTGGCATATACCGGGATCCCGAGCCTTCTCGAGATAACGCCCAGGCCCGCTATGTGATCCGAATGCTCGTGCGTTATAAGTATACCGTCCATTTCAGCGGTCTTAAGCCCCAGGGAATTGAGCCCTTCCTCAACCCTCTTTCCGCTTATTCCCACATCCACTAAAAGCCTGGTATCCCCGGAGCTTACATAAATACAATTTCCGCTGCTCCCGCTGGCTATACTGCATAATTCCATTTTAAGACTCCCCCCTCATTTCCCTTTACTGTTTTCATGCTGTGCTATGGGAAACGCTAACGCGTTTCCCGCACGAAACCAATTCGATATTTGTTTTGCAAATATCGAATAAGCTCGCGGGCGCTTGCGCCCTTCCTATGCGAATTTCTGTGCATCCCGCCGGAGGCAGCTAAGGAAAGACTGAATTAATCAGTCTTCCTTAGCCTACTCCTCCCAGTATATCTGTATCTCATCCCCGTCACTCAGTACCGCGGCATAGGGCGCGGGGTTTCCGTTAAGCTTTGTTATGACCGCCCTGCCCCGCGGCGTGGAAAGATCGAAATCATAGAATTCAAAAACATCCACAAAGATATAATCCTTTTTCCCGGTAAGGATAACAGTGTTATCGTTGACCGTTACCGTAATGGAGGTCCCTGCCGGCATTTCTCCCACTCCGGCGGTACTCTCCGTTTCATCTGTGGTCTCATTGCCCGCCACCTCCGGGAAGCTTCTTCTTAACCTGCTGCCGGGCAGATCCTCCTCAGGCCCGCTCTCATCAGAAGCCGCTTCTTCAGGCGCCTCCCCTTCCGGCTCCGGCTCTCCGCTGCTCTGCTTAAGCAGCTCTTCCGCTTCCTCCGGGGTCTGCTCCTTCACGCCTTCCTCCGGGACAGGCTCAAGGGGCCTGTTCTCCTTAATGGAAGGCTCTTCGGATTCGGCAGGCTCACCATTCTCTGAGGCAGGCCCGGCAGGCTCATCCTCCCCGGCTTCGTAAGCGTCTGCCCTGCCGTTGCTTCCCGGAGTCTGCTCAGAGCCTACTCTGTACTCCTTATTATCGCTTCCTCCAAGCTCCGGCCTTTTAACGTCCTCCGGCGGCAGTGCGTCCCCGGTCCTGTAATCCTCATCCGCAAGAAGCTCCGAAAAGCTTGTCGCGGTAGCACCGTCCTTCGCACCGCTCCCGTATTTTTCAACATCCGAAAGCTCAAGCTCCTCAAGCGTCCATATAATGGAAAAATTGTTGTATACCCTGTCATCAAGGGTAGAAAGCTTGTTATTCACATAAATGTTCATATCCGCCGCAAGCACGACATCCATGAACTCAGCCACCTGCCTTACGGTATAGTAGTCGAGCATCTCGACCCTGTCCCCGTCCTTAAGGTCATAGTAGCCGGATTCAAGCTCACCGTTGACCCTGGCAAACTTCGGAAGGTCGATATTCTTATCATTGACATTGACTCTCAGTGCCGCCTCAAAGCCCGGGATGTTCATAAGCTCCATATGTCCGCCCCGGCCTGCGGTGGACTCAATGACCGTGATCTTGTCCCCAGCCTTTATGGGCTCGTTTATGCTCACCGTCTCCCCGTTAAGCTTTATCACGGCAGGCTCTCCCAGCTCGCCCCTTATCATATAGGGCTTTGTATCCACCGTAAAGTTAAGCTCCGGGCCGCGCTTCGCAAAAAGGCTTTCATTGGGAAAGCCCGCCTGCATGGCAGCGTCTACCAGAAGGAGATGCCCGTTGTCATACAGCTTTATCCTTTCACCGTTGAAATTAACAACGATAAAGTTATTCTCCTGATCATAAAAATTCAGGCATATTCCTATGGGCGTCACAAACATCGGATCCCGGTTCGGCTTACCGTTCTGGTAATCGATATCCTTAAGCCCCTCCTCGCCCCTCAGGGCGCATCTGGTCTTATCGATCCCAAGCTCCTTTGCGAGTATACCGGTATAGGAAGGCAGCTTTCCTCCTCCCCCTACCACAAAGACAGCCGCCACAGGCTTGCCTCCGTTTAATTCCTTTATCCTTGCGGCAACCGCCTTTGCCATTTTTTTAACGACCGGCTCGGTGACCTTCAGGACCTCCTTCGGAGTGATCTTCTGCGTCAGCCCCATGATGTCCCTGTAGCTTATGACCTTATCCTTGTCCGCGGAGGTCTTTATCTTCTCGGCAGTAGCAAAATCCACAAGACAGTGCTTCGCTATCGTCTCCGTCAGCTCATCGCCGGCCATCGGGATCATCCCGTAGGCCACTATACTCCCGTCCTTTGTGATCGAAATATCAGAGGTCCCTGCCCCCACATCCACCAAAGCGATGTTCAGCATCCGGTAATTGACGGGGATCGCAACTCTTATGGCAGCTATGGGCTCAAGGGTAAGGTTCGCCACTAACAGTCCCGCTTCCTCCACGGCCTTATAAAGACCATCCACCACCTCATCGGGGAGGAAGGTGGCTATGAGCTCCACTCCTATCCTCTTTGCCTTATGTCTCTCAAGTGAGCTTATCTGGTAATCATTCAGAAAATACCTAACTACCGTATAGCCTACACAGTAGAACTTGGTATCGACATCATTGGTTCTCTGAAATTCCTCATAGGCCTTTTCGATCCCCAGCATATCCAGTGAATAGATATCCTCGCCGGAAACGATCACCTCCTCGGCAAACTCTGTTTCAGCCTGAACGGTAACGGTCTTCAATACACGGCCGGCAGCCGCTATGCAGACCTCCGTCAGCTGTCTGCCGATCTGCTCCTCCAGATTCTTTTTGACCTCCAGGATCGATCTGCCCACCATTTCTATGTTGTGGATCTGCCCGTCGAGCATCGACCTTGTCTCATGCTCCCTTACACACTGGGCAACAACATGAAATACGTCCTCCGACATATAGCCGACCGTCCCTACAAGACTTCGTGTACCTATATCCAGTCCGAAGACCAGCTGTCCCTGACTTCTTTTCTCCTCACTCACAGCTATGCTCCAATCATCATCCACACCGATTTTTCCTGTCATCATATCCCGAAAGCGCCGATAAGATCTGTGCCTCTGTATCGGACAGGCTTCCGCTGTTATCTATTATCACGGCGCAGTGTCTGCGGAATACCTCATCCGTATTCTGCGCCTTCATGATCCCTTCAGTTTTTTCGTCCGTATAGCCTCTCGACTCCTTAAGCCGTTTTCTTCTGGTCTCTTCATCAGCGTAAATGTACCACAGCTCGTCGCAGATCTGCGCGTAGCCGTCCTCTATGAGCAGCGCGGCCTCGATAAAGAACCATTCCGCTGTCCCTTCGGCCCTCTTTTCCTCAAGCTTTGACAATATATAACGCTTGACCGCGGGGTGCAGTATGGCATTGACCCTCTCCCTGAGCCCATCGTCCTTAAAAAGCTTCTCCGCCATTTTCCTCTTATCTATTTCTCCGTCCTCAGAGAGGATGTCTGCGGATAAAAGCTCAATAAGCTCATTATAGCATTCGCTCCCCTTTTTTTCGAGCTCATGGGCCGCCTCGTCCGCGACCAGAAGAAAGGAAGCGCAGTTTTTTTCAATGAGCCGCATCACCTCTGATTTGCCGGCACCCACACCGCCCGTTATCCCTATTACCTTCATTTTCCTACTTTGCATCGTACCATGTGCTTCCCTCGTTCAGCTCGGCCACAAGCCTTACATCAAGACTGGCAGCGTTCTCCATTTCTTCTACAAGAAGCCCCGCGACCTCCTCCTTTTCCCCGGCAAGCGCCTCTATCAGAAGCTCGTCATGGATCTGCAGTATGAGCCTTGATTTATAGCCGCCGCTTTTCAGCCTCCTTGCGACCCTTATCATCGCGATCTTCATGATATCGGCAGCCGTTCCCTGAATGGGAGCATTCATCGCAACCCTTTCTCCAAACTGCCTTCGCATGAAGTTGGATTCCTTAAGCTCCGGTACCGGCCTTCTCCTTCCGAAAAGCGTCTCGGCATACCCCTTTGACCTTGCGGAGGAAACTAAACCGTCAAGAAATTCCTTTATTTTCGGGAAGAGCAGGAAATAGCTGTCTATGAATTCCTGGGCCTCTTTATTTGAGAGCCCCGTGTCCTGGGCAAGCCCAAAGGAGGAAATCCCGTAGATTATCCCAAAATTCACCGCCTTCGCATTTCTTCTCTGCAGGGCTGTGACCTCCGAAAACGGAGTGTTGAATATTTTTGAGGCCGTCATCCTGTGAATATCCATACCCTCACTGAAGGCCTTAAGCAGGCTCTCGTCTCCCGACATGTGAGAAAGTATCCGAAGCTCGATCTGTGAGTAATCGGCATCTAAGAATACATACCCCTCCCTCGGGACAAACACCCTTCTGATCTGCCTGCCCTGCTCCATCCTCACCGGTATGTTCTGAAGATTGGGATCGGCGGAGCTTATCCTGCCGGTAGCCGTTATGGTCTGATGGAAGGTGGAATGTATCCTGTCCTCATCGCCTATAAACTGACTGAGCCCGTCGGCATAGGTGGATTTGAGCTTTGAAAGGCCGCGGTATTCAAGCACGTCCTTAACAAAGGGATAGTCCCCGGAAAGCTTCTCAAGGATGTCCGCAGAGGTCGAATAGCCGGTCTTTGTTTTCTTCGCTCCCGGAAGCTTCATCGTATCAAACAGGACCTCTCCCAGCTGCCTGGGCGAATTGATGTTAAAATCAGACCCTGCCTCCCTGTGGATCTTTTCCTCAAGGAGAAGAATCTGCCTGCCAAGCTCGTCACCGTATTCCTTAAGCTTGTCCGGAAGGATCCTTATACCCTCATGCTCCATACCGTAAAGGCAGATCGTAAGAGGCATTTCGATCTCCTCAAAAAGCCCGCTCATTCCGCTTGCCCCCAGCTTATCCTTAAGCCCTTCGTATGAGGAAAAAACAGCATAAGCACATTTACAGGCATATTTACAGAAGGCATCGGCATCGGAGGCGAAAGCAGCTTCAAAGCCTGACTTTCCGAAGAGCTCCTTGTAGGATCTCATCCTTATGCCGTTCTCTATTGCCACATCCTCGGGCTCATAGTCGGATTTAAGAGGATTAAGCAGATACGCTGCAAGCTTGGTATCGAAAAACCTTCCCGTAAGCTCAAAGTCCGCAAGCTCCGGCAGAAGATGGAACGCCTCCTTAAGACCAAAGGTCGGAAACATTGCTTCCGTCTTTGTAAAGAGCCCGGTCATAAGCCTTAATACAAGCTCCTCATCTGCGCCCCGCATCCCCTCTGACCTGACAGGGATAAAATACGCCTTTTTTTCGTCGCTGCAGAAGGCGGCCCCGAAGAGCCGGTCAGTACGAAAGAGCTTAAAGCCCGTCACCCTGCATTCCTTAAGCCTTTCAAAAAGCTCAAAAACCTCGCCCTCTTCATATACAAGGCAGCAGGAAAGCCCGATATCATCGCTGAGCCCGAGGCCTTCAAACCTCTCTGCCATATTTTTGAATTCAAGCTCCTTTATAAGATCATAGGCCTGCTTTGTATATATGCTCCCGATCCGCATTCTCTCCGGGTCGGTATCGATATCCGCGTGAATATCTATGGTCGCAAGCGTCTTGCTGAGCTCTGCCAGCTCAAAATTCTGAATAAGGCTCTCCCTTATGCTTTTTTTGCTTATCTCATCCCTGTGAAGCTTCAGGTTTTCGATGCTTCCGTATTCCTGTATAAGTGCTGTGGCCGTTTTCTCTCCGATCTTCGGGACCCCGGGAATGTTGTCGGAGGCATCTCCCATCAGAGCCTTCAGCTCTATGATCTGCTCCGGGGTAAGGCCGTATCTTTCGATCACATCCTTAGTGTGATAATCCTCCACCTCGGTCCTTCCGCCCTTTGTTTTCGGTATCCTTATCTTAATATTGTCGCTGGCTATCTGAAGAAGATCCCTGTCGCCTGAAATAAGGGAAACCTGAAGTCCTCTTTCCTCCGAGTCCTTTGCGATGGTACCCAGTATATCGTCAGCCTCAAAGCCCTCCCTTTCAACCGTACAGATATCCATCGCCTTAAGGATAGCCTTAATAAGAGGCATCTGCTCCCTGAGCTCCTCCGGCATTCCCTTCCGTGTCCCCTTGTATTCGGCATAAAGCTTATGACGGAAGGTAGGCGCATGCACATCAAAGGCTACGGCAAGATATTGCGGGCTTTCCTCATCAAGCATCTTAAACATTATATTCAGGAAGCCATAGACGGCATTGGTATGCACCCCTTTGCTGTTTGTAAGCACGGGCACCCCGAAGAACGCCCTGTTCATAATACTGTTTCCGTCTATTAAAACTATCTTTTCACTCATCTGAACGATTCCCCTGCCTGCACTGATTTATTCAGGCCATTTTCGATACCGTCTGATAACTGGTTCTCATGCTCACAGATACATGCTCACGATACAGATCCCTACACAGAGGGCGGCAATAAGAAGGATGACCCGTCTTGACAGCAGGGCTATGTTATGTAAACCTACAAGCTGTTCGCAGACCTTCAGCTTTTTATGAAGCTCCTCATGGATATTAAAGGACGCTCCCTCCTCTACCTCCAGCCGGCTTAACGACTCCTTTATGAGGTAATTGGTCTCAAGCTCCTCATAGCATTCCCTGCAGGTATCAATATGTAAAAGAAAGGCTGACAGCTCATCACCCGTCAATCCGTCGTCTATAAAGCGGGAAATATTCCCGTTTGCCTCCTGACAGTCCATCTCAGGCTCTCCGTAAACAGCGCTTTAACTGCGTTATAAACCCTTATCCTCAATACTATACACCAAAACTGGTATAGATTCCAGTTTTTTTATACCAAATGTTGTGATGCCAAAGCTGCATCAGGACAATCGCTTCATACCCCAAAGTTGTGAGGGATATGCAGATCATAAGAAAGCCCGTATCTGAGCTTTTTATGCTCTGCATATCCCGCCGGGGTTATGAGAGTATTAAGCGATTGCCCCGAAACTGCATAAATAATTCTTGATTTTTCCTTTCATTTTGTTATGATATAGCTTAGAGCTTACAGAGAGTACATCAAGGATCACGCTCACTGTAAAGGCCGGCATGTCGGAATGGCAGACGAGGCAGACTCAAAATCTGTTGTAGGTGACTACGTGTGGGTTCAAGTCCCACTGCCGGCACTTAAAAAGGACCGCTAAAGCAGCGGTCCTTTTTTTTTCGGCAAAGTCACATATTCCCTTCCCCGGTGAATAAGCCTTCGGAAACGGCGCCCGGAATATTTAAACATATCCCCCAGTGACGCCAGCTTATCCGCCATTATCAGGATTATCTCCTCCGAGGTCGCGGGCATATGGGGTACCATTGGCCACATATGCCACCTGATGGCGTTTTCCATCCGCTCATTCATATCCGGATATATCTCTCTGGCAAGCTTCACTGAATCGATGGGATGCTTTTTCGAGCATTCGGAATTATTTCTGAACTTCTCCCTCCTGCCCACCATCCCAAGATCATGACACAGGGCAGCCCTTACAATAGACCTTTCATCCGTCTCTATCCCAAGCTCCTTAAGCTTCCGGCATATCAGGACCGTATACATCGCGACCTTCCTTGAATGCACCGTGACAGTTGTAACAATGTGATGCCTCTGCCCGCAGCCGGCCCTGAACGCCTCGCTTTTGAGAACGTCAGCCCCATATTCGCGGACTATCCGGTATAATTCCTGTTTATCACGCTTCAATCTCTTCATTGTTCAAGCCTTCTGCATACTGCCCGTTGTTTTCTTCCTCACTCTCCTTTATCCACCCTTTTTTCCTGTAAATATGTTCAAATACATGATGCATGAGGCAGGCATACCCTCCCGGCAGCAGGAGCACCATAAAAATGAGATAACGACACAGATATACAGCCCCCGCAAGGATAAGCACAAGGAATATCATCCACCCCATGTTCCCGGCCGCCGTGACCGCGCTCTTTAAAAGGACAGCCCCTATGGTATCCTCAAAGCGGGCCTGGTAAGCCACGATGGAAAGCTGCCACATCACTGCAAGGATCAGGCAGACAAATACCGGATAATAGAACATCGCAAGTGCGCTTCCCTGTTCTATTGCCATCTCCGACAGCCTGAGATCGATCAGAAGAAAAACATCTATGACAAGACAGATCATCCAAAGGATGGTGGCCTTCTTGAAATTCTCCTTAAATGCCTTTCTGCAGGTGGAAAAAATATATCCCTCTCCCCTGAATATCCGGACATGTACCGTATAATACAGGGCACAGGAGGCCGCACCGGCCGTAACTATAAGGATACTGCCAAGATACCAGAGTATGCTGAGCCACACTATATCAAGCACCGTACCAAGTATCAGAAATATCCTGTTGTCAGGCAGGTTTTTCATATGCCGATCCCCTTAAGGAAATGCCCCGGTCCGAAATACTGTACGGACAGGCACAGACTCACGTATTGTCATAAGAAAAAACAGGTCTTCCGGCCTCATAGCAGATCGGCATTATCATTGCGTGACGGTTCGGGACATACAGGGGATCGCCCTTTATCTCCGTTTCCGTCCTTGCATGATATATCATAACATCTCTGCCGTCATCGTCAACAGTAAATGAATTATGGCCCGGACCGTAAAGCTTTTTTTCTTCGCTTGAACAAAGCACGGGATACCTTTCCTTTTTCCAGCTCAGAGGGTCCAGCAGATCCGAATCCCTGTCCGCGGTGAGCATTCCGATACAGTAATATATCCCCGTCTCGCTTGCGGAAAAGGTCAGATACAGCTTTCCCCCGCGGTCAAGAACAGACGGGCCCTCGTTTACCCAGAAGCCGTGCCTTTCCCAGTCATAGTCAGGGGTCGTAAGCAGGACCTGAACAGTATCCAATGTATATGCGTTCTTAAGCCTCGCAATATAAAGGTTTGATATCTGCTTTCCCACTCCCGTCTTCTCGGCCCAGACATAATACCAGGTGCCGTCCACGGAAAAGACGGTCCCGTCCAGCGAGAAAGCCCTGAAGGAGAATTCGTCCTCCTCACAGCACCTCATCATCCCCTTTTCCGTCCAGGGTCCCTGCATGGGATCATCTCCCCCGCACTCAAGCACATAGGGCCTCAGCGCCCAGATGTCGTCCACATCCGAGCCCGCGTAATATATATACCACTTCCCGAACAGAAAGTGAAGCTCCGGGGCCCAGATATGCATGCTCTGGGGGCCCTTTTCATGCTTGTGCCATATTTCCTTTTCCTCTGCTTTGTCAAGGTCATACAGGCTGTCCGAGCACCTTAACGCTATCCTGTCATATTCCGGCACCGAGGCTGTAAAATAATACCTGCCGTCCGGGGCTTTTACCACATAGGGATCGGCCCGCTGCAATATCCACGGCTTATTATAGATCTCTTTTCTGTCCATACTGATATCTCCCGGGATCATCCCTTAACACTTCCGGCAGCCATACCCGCAATAAAGGTCTTCTGGTTCAGAAGGAAAATGACCATTATGGGAAGCACGCTCATGACCGCTCCCGAAAGAAGCAGATCATAGTTGTTCCCGTAGGGTGTGAGCAGTGACTGAAGACCGATGGGCAGCGTCTGCATCTCCGAGGTCCTTAAAACGATCATCGGCCACACCATCGCATTCCAGCTTCCCATGGCCAGCAATATGGTCATCGCTCCGTAGGCCGGCAGCATTATAGGCATCATCAGCTTGAAGAATATGCCGAATTCACCACAGCCGTCAATCCTGCCCGATTCCATTATCTCCGTGGGCAGGCCGCTTGCAAACTGCCTGAAAAAGAAGATCCCGGTAGCCGGTACGATAAAGGGCAGCACCACGCCCGCATAGGTATCGATCATATTAAAGGCATTGATCTCCTTATACAGGGGAAGTATCAGTATCTCGACAGGTACCATCATGACCATCAGCACTAAGGTAAACAGGAGGTTTCTTCCCTTAAAGCTGTATTTCGCGAGACCGTAGCCCACAAGTGATGAGAAAAACAATCCGGTAGCCACCTGGATCACCATGATCATAATGCTGTTTATATACCATTTAATGTAAATACCGTTTCGTTCGGTCTTCAAAAGCCCGTAATTGACCAGGCTGTAGTTTTCAAAATCGAATTTGAACTGAAGGCCGTTCCTTATCATCTCGCTTCCCGGCTTAAAGGATGAAATGAACAGGAAAAAGAACGGCATCAGAGCCAGTACGGCAAATATGGCAATGACCAGAGTACCAAGGACAGTAAGTCCGATTTTTTTCTTTAACATTTTCTACTCCTTCCCTCCGCTTCTCATTCATCCTTTTTCCCGACAGGATCGGTAATGGAGAGCTGAATGATATTTATGATAAGGACACCCAGCAGAAGGGTTATTCCGGCAGCCGAGGCAATACCGAAATTATTCCGGTTAAAGCCCTGGGCATATATATAGCTTACGATGGTGGCTCCGATGTCTCCCGGGGTCCTTGCGCTGTTAAACAGGGTAAAGGCCTCTGCAAACATTGAAAATCCGCCGTAGATCGAAATGGTAAGCACATATATTATAGTAGGCTTTACCCCGGGAACGGTAATGTTTATGAACCTCTCCCAGGCATTCGCCCCGTCGATCGTGGCTGCCTCATAGAGATCCTTTGATATCGTCTGCAGTGCGGACAGATAATATACGATATTGACTCCCAGCCACTTCCACACACAGAAGATCACCAGTACTATCCATGTCGTGAGCCGCTTCTCAAGCCAGCCCTGAGGCGGGATCCCGAAAAGGCCGACAAAGGAATTCATGATGGCCGCGGCATTTGAGGAAAACGCGTATTTAAAAAAGAGCCCTGCCATAACTACGCTTGTGAGAGCCGGAATGAAAAGGGCACTTTTAAATATCTCCGGCCTTACAACAAATTTGGAATCCAGAAGCACTGCCAGCAAAAGAGGCAGCGGCACCAGTATAAGGCATGTAAAAAAGGTATATATGGCAGAATTCTGAACCGCCATCTTGAAATAGTCGTCAAGCAGCAGCCGGTAATTGGCAAGCCCCGCGAATTTCGGCTTTGAGAAGCCTACCTGCTGGCACAGGCTCGTCCAGAAGGTGCTGGTTATGGGATAAATGAAAAAAATAAGAAAATAGATCACAAAGGGTGCCGTAAAGATATACGGTGCAAGCTTTATCATCCGTATATTTCCCTTCTTTTGTGACCCCGGGCTGTTATTCTTAGTCTGGTTCTGCATAATCTACCTCTTGTCCGATGATGCCCGGGATCTCTTAAAAGTCTCCGGAAAGATCCAAAGCCCATCTTATAAATATGCGGGAACGCAGCAGCATTCCCGCATGATATCAGATTCGTGAACGCGATCCGCTGTTCACAAAAGCCTACTGCATCGCACGAAGCTCATCAGCCGCCTGCTTCAGTGCCTCCTCCGGAGTCTGGCTCTTGTCATGAAGCACATTGAACATAACGGTCTTCTGAACACGGGTCAGAGCCTCGGGATAAAGCGGGTTAGAGGTTGAAAGAGCAGAGATGGCATCCGATGTGGCATCCATTACGTCATAGATCTCGTCGCCGAAGTACTCGGTAAAGCGGTTAGGCGCGGTCATCTCGGGATCATCGTAGATATCCGTACGGATGGGATCAAAGCCGAGCTCTGTCCAGGTCCTTATAGCACCCTCTTTGGAGATCTTTGCAAAATACAGGAAATCCTTTGCAAGCTGTACATCCTTGGCCTGGATCGTTACGGAAGTACCTGTTCCTCCAAGACCTGCGGAATTGGCGCCTCCCTCCTTCCATACGGGAAGAGTCCTTACAGCCATCTTGCCCTTAAGGTCAGGCATATAGTCTGTGAAACGGTTCAGATACCAGAGGGGAACTCCGATGGTGGCAACGTTGCCCTCGTTCATATAAGCGTACCACTCCTCGCTGTGGCAGAAGCCTCCGGGCATCTCACAGAAGATATCATCATTAAGCCCGTCAAGGAGCCACTGCAGAGTGTCTATATTTATCTGGTTGTCAAGTGTGACCTCTCCGGTCTCGGGATCAAAGAAATCGCTTCCCTGCTCGGTGATCAGAGGATAATAGGTCCAGTGCTCTGTGGTCTCACAGGCCATGATATACTTTCCGGTCTTCTCATGGATAGTCTTTCCGGCTTCCTTGAAATCATCCCAGGTCACTATGGAGTTGATATCCACGCCTGCCTCATCAAATATCTCCTTATTGTACATAAGGCAGGTAGCGCCTACATGATAGTCAACACCGTAGTAATTGCCATGATTAGCGTAGTTGTCAAACCTTCCCATTATAAGGTTTTCCTTGTCGGGCTCGATAATATCATTAAGGGGTACTAGAGGAATGCTGTCTTCATCACCGGTGATGAAGTTAGCATACATGGAGATCTCGATATCGGCGATATCCGGAGCGCCTGTTCCGGTCTGGAGCGAGATCAGCAGATTATTGTGAAGATCGTCATAGCCAAGGGTCTCGGCCTTGAAGTCTATGGGACGATCCGGATAAGTCTCGTTCCATCTCTTTGCCGCATTCTCCATGAAGGTCTGATGCGCTGCCTGGAATGTCCAGAAGGTGAGCTCCTGAGCGCCTGCGGGTGCCGCCTCACCGGAATCCGCTGCCGCCGTGTCTGCCGCAGCTGCGTCCGTCGCTCCCGCTGCGGGTGCTGTGGCAGGTGCCGCAGCACACGCCGCAAGTGAAAAAACAGAACATGCCGCAAGAAGAATTGCTAAGATTTTCTTTTTCATTCTAAAACCTCCTAACTAAATGATTGATATTACGAATATGCGGGGTATTGTATATATTGTATAAATTTAACAATCCCGCTGTTGGTTTTATGATAAATGTATACATTAAATCTGTCAATATTAATTTGCTGTTTTTTGAATTATTTTGATTATTTTCCTTTTACTTAGCTTGTATTCTAAGTAAAATAGTGGTAAAATCTAAACGTACGAAAAATGATTTGGACTTATTCAAATTAAAAATACATTACACAGCAGACTGAAAATGCCGGCCCATACGGCAGGACTCCCTGTATAAAGCAGGCCCCGGCATGGCTGTAAAGCCTGCCTGAAAGGATCAGTACAAAAAAATGAGAAATATCAGCAATCTTAGCCAGGCCATTCCTCTTTTCAAGTGTCTGGGTTCCGAAATAAGGATATCGATCCTGGAAATGCTGTCCGAGAAGGGTCCCATGCATATGGGCGCCATCGCGCAGAGCCTCGGCATTACCGCCGGCTCTCTCTCGCTGCATATAAAGCAGCTTTCCGAATGCGGGCTCATCAATATCAGATTTGAAAGCGGAAAACATGGACTTCAGAGGATATGCAGCATAGTGGACGAGAAGATCCTTATCGATCTTGAGAACGGTACAAACAGCAAAAACCTTTACGAAACGGAAATAGGCGTGGGCCTCTATTCGGACTATGAGGTGTATCCCACCTGCGGGATCTCCACCTCAGATCATCTTATCGGTGAAGTGGATGATCCCAGGTTCTTCTCATCTCCCGAAAGGATAAACGCAGGCATACTGTGGTTCACCCTTGGATATGTGGAATATATGATCCCAAACTACTTGGAGGAGGGACAGCTGCCCTTAGAGCTCCTGATCTCCTTTGAGATCGCAAGCGAGGCCCCGGGAATAAGGGAGGACTGGCCCAGCGATATACAGTTTACCATCAACAACATACCGGTATGCACCTGGACCGCCCCGGGCGATTTCGGGAAGAACCCCGGTATCTATACCCCGAAATGGTGGGATTCCAACTGGAACCAGTACGGGCTTCTCAAATTCCTTTCAGTCAATGAGACAGGGACCTTCATTGACGGGGTAAAGGTCTCGGATATCTCTCTTACTGAGCTTAATATCATCCCCGGCTCCAACATAAAACTGAAGCTTTCCGTAAGTGAAGCCGGAACTCATCAGGGAGGCCTTACCCTCTACGGCAGCACCTTCGGCAATTATCCCCAGGATATAAAGGTCCGTATGCAGTACAGGCCGGCAGAGGACGGCGAAGTGACAGGGGACTTACAGTAAACGGGTTTGTCCGTCAGTTAAATCATAAAAGATGCAGGGGACTGCCATTAAGAACAGTCCCCCGCATCTTACCTACTTACGAAACAGACCTCCGAACTCCTCAAAGCAGTCAAAGGTCGCAAAATAATCTCTCGGCTCCTCCGCTCTTCTTATGAGCTTAAAGCTCCCGTCCTCCTTAAGCAGGATCTCCGCGCATTTCAGCTTTCCGTTATAGTTGTAGCCCATCGAATAGCCATGGGCTCCGGCATCGTGAATAAAAAGGATATCGCCCTCCCCCGTCGCCGGCAGCCGTCTGTCAACCGCGAATTTATCGTTATTTTCACATAATGACCCCGTCACATCATATACGTGGTCACAGGGCTCCTCCTCCTTTCCCAGGACCGTGATATGATGATAGGCGCCATACATTGCGGGACGCATGAGATTCACGGCACAGGCATCACACCCTATATACTCCTTGTAGATATGCTTTTCGTGGATGACCCGGGTAACGAGAGCCCCATAGGGTCCGGTAATGAAACGTCCCATCTCCGCAAACACGGCCACATCACCCATTCCCGCAGGCACCATTATCTCCCTGAACTTTTTTTCAACTCCCCTGCCGATCTCCATAATATCGTTTTCCTTCTGATCGGGCCTGTAGGCAATGCCGACTCCTCCCGAAAGATTGACAAAGGAAATATGTACCTGAAGCCTTTCGCCCAGCTCCCTTGCAAGCTCAAAAAGGATTCCCGAAAGCTCGGGATAATAATCATTACTCACGGTATTGCTTGCCAGGAACGCGTGGATGCCGAAATGCTTTACTCCCCTTTCCTTAAGGAGCTTAAACGCCTCAAACAGCTGCTCTCTTGTCATACCGTATTTGGAATCCCCGGGGTTGTCCATTATTCCGTTGCTCAGCTCAAAAAGACCTCCCGGATTGAACCTGCAGCTCATCGTTTCGGGAAAACCCCCGTCTCCCGTAATGGATTCAAGGAAGCTTATATGAGTGATATCATCAAGATTGATTATCGCGCCGAGCTTAAGGGCGTAGGCGTATTCCTCCAGGGGAGTGTCATTTGACGAAAACATTATCTCCCTGTTCTTAAAGCCGATGACATCGGACAGCATAAGCTCCGTATAGGAGGAACAGTCCACACCACAGTCGTAATCCCTCATCAGCCTTATCAGAAAAGGATTAGGGCAGGCCTTAACGGCAAAGTACTCCCTGAAGCCCTTATTCCATGAAAAGGCCTTTCTTACCTTTTCAAGATTTTCCCTGATCCCCTTCTCATCGTACACAATATAAGGGGTCGGATATTCGGCCGCTATCTCAAGGGCCTTCTCCTTTGACAAAAATGCTTTTTTCATAATATTTTCTCCCTCTGTGCGCCAAATGGATCATTTCCTTTTAATCCACAAAGCCTCCCACACCTCTTTTCGATCCGTCAGAGGTAAGGTTTGAACTTTCATCGGAGGATTTTGCGATAATATACTGACCGCTCACACCGGAGTCCTCATCACTGGCCTTTACCGCCACTCCCTCCGATGCCCTGTACTTATATTTTACGCTTCCTCCGCTCCTCAGAGTGCCTGTAAGGGTCATGGTCCCGTTTTCCAGACCATTCTTATAGACACCGCTTATTACCTGCTTTGTCATTCCTCCTGCCGATATCCTGTCGGCATAATAGTTTGAGGTGACACTGCCGCTGCCGTTGGGCTCATCCTCCGCCCACTCGCCCTCATATATCATAGAACCCAGCGCCGAGCTGTCCGAGTAGGCTGCCCTTATCCAAATGCCCTTGCCGCTTCTTACATCATTTTCAAAATCACCGTAATAATAGTAGCCGTCCATATAAGCGGCGACTCCCTTTCCGCTTCTGGTGCCGTCCACGGCCCTGTCGCCGTAATAAAAGGATGTCTCCCTGTTCACTATCTCGTCGGTCAGAGCAATGAATTCCTCCCCCCTTATAAGCTCCTTGACGCTGTCGATACCTTCCTCGGAAAAGCACTGATACAGCCTTGACAGAAGCGCGGTCTGAGTGGCCTCCTCCGCCTCCCTTTCAGCCTCTTCTTTAAGCCTTGCCTCTTCCTCGGCCGCAAGCCTTGCTCTTTCGATCTGGATATTGTCTACTATGATCTGCATATTCTCATCCCGGGTCTCTGCGTAGCCCCGGTTGAGGATCTCTATAACGGCATCCTCGTTACCTCTTCCGTTATAGATATTATAAATAGCCCAATATGCGCTCCTGTTGTCGTTATCATAGGCTATCGCCTGCTCATACGCCGTTATGGCTTCGTCGGAATTGCCGAGGCTGCTCCCAAGCTGCACATAGGCGTGCGCAATGGCATCCTTTATCTCCCCGTTCTCCGGATCAAGCTCCAGCGCCTCGTCATATTTTTCAATGGCTTCCTTATATTCCTGCTCCTCCATGTGGACGTTGCCGGCAAGGATGATGGAGCCCATCCTGTTGTCCTCAGAGCTGTAGGCCCCCGCGTAATAGACCGCGGACCATACCCCGGCCATGATGGCGATCCCGATAATTATCTCCACTACTATAAATACAGCAGTATTCTTCATTTACTTATATCCTCGATCTGCCAGTCAACAGGCTCGATGCCGTTCTCTGTCAGGAACGCATTGGCCCGGCTGAAATGTCTGCATCCGAAAAATCCTCTGTAGGCGGAAAGCGGGCTCGGATGAGGCGCCTTAAGCACAAGCTGTAAGGGATTGTCAAGTACTGCTCCCTTCTGCCCGGCAGGCGCGCCCCATAGCATGTATACTATAGGTCTGTCCTCTGCGTTTAATATCCTTATCACCGCGTCCGTAAACTGCTCCCAGCCTATGCCCCGGTGTGAATTGGCCTGGTGGGCCCTTACCGTAAGAACGGTATTGAGAAGCAGGACGCCCTGTTTCGCCCATTTGACCAGATATCCGTTGTTCGGGATATGAATGCCGATATCCTCATGCAGCTCTTTGTAGATATTCTCAAGCGAGGGTGGAACCGGCACCTTGGGTCTTACCGAAAAGCAGAGCCCGTGGGCCTGCCCGGGCTCGTGATAGGGGTCCTGTCCCAGGATTACAACCTTAACGCTTTTAAGCGGCGTAAGCTCAAAGGCGCTGAACAGATCCGCCGCGGGAGGGTATATCTCCCGGGTCCTGTATTCCTGCCTTACGGTCTCATAAAGCTTTTTATAATACGGCTTTGAAAACTCTGCCGACAGCGGCTGTTTCCAGTCATTATCGATAGCTGCCATCTATATCCTCCTCACGGATATCCCTCTGTCGGCAAGATAGTCCTTAAGCTCGGCGATTCCCAGTTCATTGAAATGAAACAGCGAAGCCGCCAGAGCCGCATCTGCCCCGCCTTCTGAAAAGGCCTCGTAAAAATGCTCCTTTTTCCCGGCCCCGCCCGAAGCGATCACGGGAATGTCCACATTTTCCGAAATGATCCTTGTCAGCTCTATATCATAACCGGCCTTGGTGCCGTCACAGTCCATGCTGGTAAGAAGGAGCTCTCCCGCTCCGGCCTGACAGGCCTTAACGGCCCATTCGACGGCATCCTTCCCGGTATCTATCCTTCCTCCGTGCTTATAGACATTCCATCCGCTCCCGTCCTCTCTCCTCCTTGCATCTATGGCGACCACCACACACTGGCTGCCGAATTTCAGAGCCGCCTCGGATATGAGAGACGGGTCGTCTATGGCCGCCGAATTGACCGAGACCTTATCCGCACCCTCTCTTAATATATTCCTGAAGTCCTCTACGGTCCTTATTCCGCCTCCTACCGTAAAGGGTATAAAGACCTGCTCCGCGACCTTCCTCACCATGTCCGCGACAGTTTCCCTTGCGTCCGAGGAGGCTGTGATATCAAGGAACACCAGCTCGTCAGCCCCTGCCCTGTCATAGGCGGCCGCTGTCTCCACCGGGTCTCCGGCGTCCCTGAGATTAACAAAGTTGATTCCCTTTACCACCCGCCCGGCATGAACGTCCAGGCACGGGATTATTCTTTTAGTAAACATAATCTAAAGCTCCAGAAAATTCTTAAGTATCCTAAGTCCCGTCTCCCCGCTTTTTTCCGGATGAAACTGGCAGGCAAACACATTTCCGCTCTCAACCGAGGCATCGATATCAGTATTATAGGAGGTTGTGGCCTTTACGATGGACGGATCCTCCGCCTTAAGGTAGTAGCTGTGCACAAAGTAAACAAAGGCTCCGTCCTTTATGCCCTTAAAGAGCCTTCCGCCGTTTTTAAGGCTTAAGGAGTTCCACCCGATCTGCGGGATCTTTTTATATTCCCCCACGGGTATCCTCTTAATATGCCCCTTTAATATGCCAAGCCCCTTTACTCCCTCCGATTCCTCGCTGTCCTCAAAAAGGAGCTGCAGGCCGAGGCAAATCCCCAAAAGCGGTATACCCCTCAGTGCCGTCTCCATGAGCACCGGCACAAGGCCATAGCTCTCAAGCTTTTCCATGGCGTCTCCGAAGGCGCCCACACCGGGAAGGATGACCTTATCCGAATTAAGGATCTCCTCCGGAGCTCTTGTCAGTATATGTCTGCTGCCAAGCTTGTCCACTGCCTTCTCTACGCTTTTTATATTACCCGCGTCATAATCTATAACGGCTATCATATGCTGCCCTCAAATTCTGCCTCTTCGGCCTCGATAAGTGTATCCGGGGTATCCGGTGTGCCGGCGGCCTGATCCGGCGGAGGCATCGGCGCAGGCGGGTTCTGCATACCCGGCGCTTCTCCCGCATGCTCCATTATGATCCTCGTGTATTCCTCACTGTCCTTTATCTGAAGCCATTCCTGAGCCATATCTATACTGACGCCGAAAACATTCTCCAGGGCGTCTATTATATTATTGGCTATAACGTCAAACTCTCCCGAAACACCGTACTCAATGGATTTTCTCTCTTCCTCTCCTATCACCCTTATACCCTGTACAAGGGAATTAAGGGCTTCAGTCCTCATGTTAAGGATCATATAATTCCTGTAGGAATCATATCTTCTGTTGACCTTATAGAGTATCAGGTTCTTGTCATACAGCTCTTGATCCTCCGGGGAGAGCTTATGAGCCGTCAGATCCATGAATACCTGCTCGTAATTTTTCTTATCAAACTCGGCGCGGGCATTTCTCGTGTCCAGATAAAACGGAATGAATACCGACATTATCCCTGCCAGCACTCCGATAGACAGACACATGAACATGACAAGCGCGACCTTCTTTTTGGGAACGTTCAGGTCAGGTCCTGTATTTATGAAGCTTGGCTTCTTAGGCTTCTTAGGCGGCTTGGGCTTCGGAGCCTTCTTCGGCTTGGGCTTTTTCTTGGGCTTGGCCTTTTTCTTTTTTTCCTTTTTAGGCTTCTTTTCCTTTTTCTCAGTCTCCTGCGGTGCTCCGTCGCCCTCAAGCTCCGCAAGGATCCTTTCGTTGTCGGTCGCTCCGGCCTTTGCCCTGTCTACAGCGGTCTCCTCGGCAAACTTCTCATCATCGTCCTCGACCTCCTCGGTGAGGGCATTTATCAGCCTGCTGAAGAACCCCTTCTTCTCCTTGGCCTCATCCGCTTTTTTCTCATTTTCAAGATAGGCGGCGTCCTCTTCGCTTATTAACCCCGCTTCAAGGGCAGCGTTCACCTCACTGTCGATATCCGGGAGCTCTTCTGAGGATGCAGCCCCCTCCTGCCCGGCCCCGCCCCTTTTCTTTTTCTTTTTGGCCAGCTTTTCAAGGCGCTTCTTTTCCCTTCTTGCGGCCCTTTCCTTCTTTCTTCTTTCCCGTCTAGCCTTGCGGTCATTTACCGGCTTTTCCGGAGACTCCTCGTCAAGTATGGCTGACACCGCATCGTCGCCATCCTCAAGGATACCAGTGACCGAAGGATCAACTGCCTCATTTCTCTCATCCTTTTCAAGCAGCTGTCCTATCTCGGAAATATCTATATCGCCTTCTCCGTCGGCTATAAGGTCCTCAAGCTCCTCCGAACCGGGCTCCGGAGAGATATCCTCCTCCTCGCCGGAGGCAGCCTTTGCAAGCAGGGCCTCAATATCCTCCTGAGTCATATTCTCATCTATTGCGGACTCGGGAGCATCCTCACCCGGGCTCCCTACGGCCTCATTATCATTTCTTTCAGCCTCAGGGGCATTCCCTTCAGCCTCTGAGGCATTACCGTCAGCGCCATCTTCAGCATTGCCGGCTTCGTTTTCTCCTCCGGAAGCCTCCAATGATTGCTGAGTGGGATCTCCCATATCATCCAGAGAGCTTAACAGAGCCTCCAGATCCTCCGTGCTCATAACAGGCTCAGGCTCGCCCTCCCCGTCCTCAGTTCCGGCTCCCTCTGCATCCTCAGTCACAGCGTTCTCTGTATCCTCAGTCCCGGCTGCTTCAACATTCTCAACCCCGGCTTCATCTAAGCCCTCAGGAATTTCTTCGGGTTCGCCGGACTCTTCGGCCTCGTATGACTCCTCAGGCGCTGCTTCCGCTTCATAGGCCTCCCCGGGCAGCTCCTCTGCCTCATAGGTCTCCTCGGGTATCGCCTCCGCTTCGTACGCCTCCCCAGGCAGCTCTTCGGCCTCATAGGTCACCTCAGGCGCTGCTTCCGCTTCGTAGCCTTCCCCTGGCAGTTCCTCTGCCTCATAGGTCACCTCAGGTGACGCTTCTGCTTCGTAGGCCTCCCCGGTTACCGTCTCCGGTTCATAGACCTCCTCAGGCGCTGCTCCCGCTTCGTAGGCCTCCTCAAGTGCTGCTCCCGCTGCGTAAGCCTCCCCTGTTACCATCTCCGGTTGGTAAGCCTCCTCAGGCATCGCTTCCTGCCCATAGATCTCTCCGGTTACCGCCTCCGGTTCATAGACCTCCTCAGGTACTGCTCCCGCTTCATAGGCTTCCCCGGGCAGTTCTTCGTTTTCGTAAGCTTCCCCAGGTACCGCTTCCGCTTCGTAGGACTCCCCGGGCAGCTCACCTGCTTCGTAGGCTTCCTCAGGTGCTGCTCCCGCTTCGTAGACTTCCCCGGGCAGCTCCTCGGCTTCGTAGGCCTCCTCAGGTGCTGCTCCCGCTTCGTAGACTTCCCCGGGTGCTGCTTCCGGTTGGAAAGCCTCTTCAGGCATCGCTTCCTGACCAAAAATCTCCCCGGTTACCGCCTCCGGTTGATAATTCTCCTCAGGCGCCGCTCCCGCTTCATAGGTATCCGCTGTAACAGCCTCCGGTTCCTGTACCAAGGAAGCATTCCCGTAATCGTAGGACGCCTCATTCATCAGCCCCGGATCAGGCAGCTCCCCGCCCGAGAGCTCACTTCCATAGAATTCAGCGGCTGTCCCATCCGGGGCAGGGCCCGTCTCAGGCACATAAGAGGCTGTATCTGTCTCATATGCCGTATCGGCCGAATGGCCCCCCTCTTCATAAGTCCCCTGTGCCATACTGCCATTTTCGGAAGGCGCACCCGAATAAAGATCCGACACAAAATCAGAAAGCCTGGCCGATGCCGGCTCCATGCTTTCCTCAGGACGGACCTCATATTCATCCTTGAAAACGGTTTTTTCCGGGGGAGCCTCCCCCGTAACGCTTCTCAGCAGACTGTCTAAATATTCTTCAGTAGTCATTTTAAGAAAAACCTTTACCGGGTTTTGTTTTCTGCAAAACAGGCCGGGAAGACCCGGCCTTTGAATACATGAAAATACACTTGATATTACAACGTCCCGTTACAGGGCAAACGTCTTAACCTGCCGATGTTATCCCTGATAGCTTAAGAGCCTGTCAATCTCTTCAACAAGCCTTCCGATCTCCGGCTTTGAAAGCTGTGCATCAGCTCCGAGGGCCTCACCCTTCTTTCTCATCTCCTCGTTTACAAGAGAGGAGAAAATAACAACAGGGATATGCTTGAGCCTGTCGTCGCTCTTTATAAGCTTTGTAAGCCTGTGGCCATCCATCTGAGGCATTTCTATATCCGTAATGACAAGATCGACATATTTGTCTACAGTACCCTCAGACAGGCATTTATTAATATAGGTCCAGGCCTCCAGACCGTCCTCAGTCCTTTTCTGCTTAACATATCCGGCAGTTGAGAGAGCATCCGATATGAGCTTGTTAAGAAGGTGTGAATCCTCAGCGATAAGAATGGCGGCATCACTTCTTTCACGCTCTGACAGACCGCTTACCTCGGTAAGCTTAAGACCTGTCTCCGGACTGATATCAGTAACTATCTTCTCGAAATCCAGTATGATGATAAGCCTGTCATCCAGCTTTATCACACCTGTGGATATTCCCTCGTCATCGTTATTTATAGTGGAATCAGGCTTTATGATATCGTTCCAGGAGAACCTGCTTATCCCTATAACACGATCAACATGAAAGGCAACGTCAAGCTTGTTAAAATTGGTAATGATGAAAAGACCGTCCGGTGTTGATTCCCCAAGCTGCAGGGCATTTTTCAGACTGATGGCCGTGATCATCTTATCACGCGGCATAAAGATGCCTTCAATGCTCGGATGCGAATTCGGAACCGGCGTTATCGGGGCATATGGAATTATCTCGCTTATCTTTGCCACGTTTATGCCATAGGAATTATCACCCAGTTTAAACTCAAGCACTTCAAGTTCATTAGTACCATTCTCCAACAATATCTTAGTATCCATACCTTCACCTCATCCGGAAAAAATTATAAAGCTGAATTAATTATAGCAAAGAAGCTGTACAAATACAACAATTCTGAAAAAATAGAATTAATTAGTTTCAACTCTGCTTAGAAGGTCTTTCATGTCTTAATGCTGAAGATTGCCCTTTAGAATGGCATCCTCAACAATCCTTATAAGATATTCGGGCTTTGATTTATCTCCTAAATCATCAAATACCGCATTGTAAGCCACTAATGCAGTTCTAACGTACTGTGCATTATTCTCAAATAATTCCCTGTTAGGATTCAAACCCACCTCATCTGCATATTAACAACAGAAAGTGACAGTAGTACGGGTATTCCCCTCCCGAAACGGATGCACCTTCCAGAGCCTTGCCAGTGAATTTGAAAACTGCAAAGCAGCTTCGTGCGCATCCATTTTGCTCCAAGACTTGCCTCGCATTTCAGAAAGATTATTCTCCGAATCTTTCGGAATGTCAAAAGTATCAGAATAATTAACGGATAGACCACCCAATACCGGTTCTTCTTTGTAAATATTCAGTTTGCGTTGCTGCCCTGCCCATTCATAAATATCCTGAAAAATATATTTATGCATCCGGAGAAGATGATCGTAATCATAAGCTCCTGGCAATGGCTTTATGACTATCTCCTTCAGCCGGTAAGTCACATAATCTGCTTCTGCATCATTCAGAAGTTTTTGATCCCTGATGTCAAGCAGATTCTTAAGGACATCACAATCATCGTAGAGATAGATGTCACGCATTTACTGCATCCTCTTTTACCTTGTATTTCTTATCAAGATACTGTTTTATATCGTCCATTGTGACCTCGCCGCGTTTTTCCTTTTCTATGTATTCCTTTAATTCTTCGGTTGGCTCTCAAGACCATCTACCCTTATCATGCCTACTGCATAATTCCATGCCGGCGTGTTTGTCATGGTGAGATACCTCCAATCAGAAACACTTTTTTTAATGGATGAAAATCATTACATTTCTGTATTATTGATGTTGATCCAACTCACAACTATCTTATTTCTCTATTACTGACTGGTTCTTATACATCATTTCTATATGTTTTTATGATGAACTATTTTTCTGTTGCTTTCCGTCAGAGATACTGCTGAATTATCAAGGTTCTTAGACGCCGCGCCCTTCTTGAAGTTATACGGCAAGTATGACATACTGCTGAATTATCAAGGTTCTCAGACCTTAAGGAAGGGGGCGAGATAATTGGCTTTGTATGACATACTGCTGAATTATCAAGGTTCTCAGACAGAAAGCATGAGTCTCCTTCGCTGACCTTGTGTATGACATACTGCTGAATTATCAAGGTTCTCAGACGCAGATGAACTTGGATACATCGGTATTCATGTATGACATACTGCTGAATTATCAAGGTTCTCAGACTTAGTCCGGGCTATTGCCATAACATCATCAGTATGACATACTGCTGAATTATCAAGGTTCTCAGACTTTAGCAATCCTAACCATACTTTATACTCCGTATGACATACTGCTGAATTATCAAGGTTCTCAGACATATTGCCTCATAATCGTATTTTCTCTATCGTATGACATACTGCTGAATTATCAAGGTTCTCAGACTACGTGCCTCTAGGCTTCAGGTGCGCAAAAGTATGACATACTGCTGAATTATCAAGGTTCTCAGACACGTTCGCCCCAGATATACTCTGTGAACCCGTATGACATACTGCTGAATTATCAAGGTTCTCAGACCTTTACATTCGGCTATGGCCTCCTGTAGATGTATGACATACTGCTGAATTATCAAGGTTCTCAGACCGCCACACAGCTTAAGGCATGGTTACGGATGTATGACATACTGCTGAATTATCAAGGTTCTCAGACCATCAGCTTACTACGCCAGTATTCTTTCTCGTATGACATACTGCTGAATTATCAAGGTTCTCAGACTTCACACTAGGCTTTTCACCATTTTGTATTGTATGACATACTGCTGAATTATCAAGGTTCTCAGACCTCAAATGTAGTCTTCGCCGAACCATATCATGTGGTGAGCATGATTATATTCAACAGTATATTACGCAATTATCAGTATCAATTATGGTAATTGAATCATAATCGTAGCTATTTTCATATTTCCTCGGACAAATAGTCAATGTACTCAATTCTTCATTACTCATTATCCTATAGAATTCCGCTAATTCTCCTTTAGATAAATAGGCTACCGGATCAATTACGCATAGTAGTTTCGTACCATTTACCCGCTTGCTGAGTCTAGCATATTGTAACATTCTATCAAGAAGTGAATCATTATACTCAGAAATTTTTACACCATATGCTTTTATTACATCGCTCAAGGGAAAATTTATAGAATAATCAATATTATAGTTCTCTCCCAACGAAATATTCTCCAATAACTCAATCATCTTAGAATGGATTTATTGCATTATCCTGAGACCTTGAAAAGTTCCTTCCAAACAATAAGTTAAAATACACCTTTGCTGCATGACCTTCCCTATTTGTCTTATCTCCACCTTCAACCTCTTCAATGTAACTACGTATCTTATACGATGAAAGGCGGTGTGAATCCAGTATTTCTGCCTGTTTTCGTATCTTTTCCTTTACTATCCGACCCCAGACCTCATTTTTTATATCTGTTTTCCACTCAATCTGTTGTTGGATCTTTCCGCTGGTATCATGAGACCCATATATTGGTAATAGCTCTGCTGTTGGGTTATGTTTTCCGTCGCAGAAAATCACTTTTATATTGGAAGCTACAAGTTCATTTATGAGTGCAGATGTCATTGATACCGCCGTAGATTCAATCATCAGAGTGTGAATCTCTCTCATAAATATTCTTTTGACATCATTTTTTCTGACACAAAGAAAGCCCATAGAATAATCAAGCTTTGCACTTTCACTAATAACAACAAAACGAAATCCCATTTCTATACAGTAAGAAGATTAATTCTCTTTTCATAGAGCCCTGCCGGAGACTTTTCTATCAGCAAGAATTCCCCTGTTTTAGGCAGAACTTTATTACATGTCATAGCACCAGAAGTTCTACTCCCTCCAAAATTCCTTAAATCAGTCTCTCCTTTATATCCCTGTTCAAAATACTTACAAATAGCTACAATAATATTACATTGGTCTTTGATATCCATATCACGAAATCTATCTTTGTTATTCATCAGAATATCTCCAATGCTATTAGGTTTTCTTGACAAAATCCCACAGGTTAATTTCAATAATAACCTGTCAAACAGTTCATTATTTCGTTCCTTAGAAACTATCTCCAATATACGTTCTTTTTCTACGGATGTGATAATTTCCTTTAAATATACACAATCTTCATGATTAATGTGTGAAAGCTGTGTCGCATTCCCTAGTGAAATCCTATTATTCGTTTTCCCGTTCAAGTATACTCTGTATCCATTGATTTGAAGCAACGATTGAATTTTAATCATCGGCACCTTGATCTTTGGGTTTTTCATGTTAAATATATCTTTGCAATACTCTTCAAGATCCTTTTCTGTCTTGATCCTATCCTTATACATAATAGGAAGAAACTCTATACTACGTTGCACTCCCTTTTTTCCGTCGCTTTCAACCAGAAACGCATAGGCTACTTTAACATTTGCATATCCACCGTACTTTGACACATAATGTAATGAATCCATCCCGCTCTTTACTGGTATATAAGATTCCTCTTTTGCTATATCTTTGTTTATAATATTAAGGTCAAACAGCTTTCCCGTTTGGCAAAAAGATCTTCTGCTTAATATCGGAGTCTGTTTTTCAAGCATTCGTCTTACTGTAACAATCGTACCTTGTTCATGATCTGTATTTCGTTTATGCTTATCACACCCTATCCAGGCGATTCTTTCTCCTCTTTTTATGTCCCAATTATACATCTGATATAGACTATAATGGTTTTTCTTTTTGTCAAGTTCGTATTCCTTCATGAAGTTAAGCGGATTGCTCGTAAACTTTGTATCAAAAACATTTCCTACCACAATATTCAAATACGCATCATGAGCATGATGGAACTCATTGAGAATCCTAATCTTTGGTAGATCAAACTGCTGGCGAAAATCTGATACATTACCTGCTTTTGAGAAAACAATATCACATCCCGGGATAGCTGCACAGAAGATATCCTTGATTGCTTTAGTCCCCTGCGATGTTTCCACAAGCTGTCGGGCAATAAATCCCCCATATTCCTCTATAGAAAAAGGTGTAGTTCTAGTCAGTCGCTTGTATTTTTCTTCACTCATGAATCCTGATTTTTTTAAGGATAACCAGAATTCTTTTTGAGTACGCTGGATCTCTTTGGAAACCAAATCATCACTTTTAGTTAAATTATTCTCCTTTGCTGTAAGTACAAGGTTATTCTCCAGATTATTGTCTGTTACTTTACTTCTTGGATAAATATGATCAATATCATACAGATTTTTGTTAAAAAGGTTTTCCAATGGAATACTTTTTCCGGTATAAATATCTTTGCCCTGCTGCTTAAGATACAAGTACATGGCTTTTGACCGGATTGTGCCATTTTCATCAGCCGACAGAATAATATCCTTCCAGACTGGATTCTCCTTAATAATGTTTTTATATAAATCAAGAAATTTCTTCTTCCTGCTTTCTGTACGGTTCTTGTTTGACTCTTCCGATCTTACAGATTCAATAAATATTTTTGTTGGTGGACATCCTGCCGCATCTATCAGTTCCTTTATGACAAGGATTGTTTGCCATACCATCCGCTTAACAGGAGCAGAAAAATAATACCCATTCAAATCCTCTGAAGTAATCTCTGCCAATGGTTTTTCAATATCATTTTTCAGTTTAATAAGCGAGTCCTTATAAGTGTATTCATCGCTATTTATCAGCTCCATCATATTCATGGAATCATCATAAAGAGCCTTTATCAATGGCTTCATCTCGCCATCCTTCTTATAACAACCCGGTATTTCCAGAAATTTCCTTGATAAGCGTCCCCACTCACGGAACTTGAATCCCATGATCATCTTGATCTGGCTATCCGCCAATACTTGAGTTTCTCTTTGATATTTGCTTTTTAATACATCCCTTAGACGGCTTTTATCATCTCCATAAATCGTGCAATCATAAATAATATCTTCTGCCAGTGATTTAATATCATCTCTTCTGAGCTCATCGCCAAACACCTTATGCATTGCCATATAACTCGTTGCGGTCGATTTAATCTCCTGATCAATACCTGAGAGATCTTTTTCATCCTTCAGTACACCTCTTACGTTCATGAGATACTGTACAAGACTTTTTTTTGTAACCCGTTTGCCCGTCAGAAAGAGTTTTTCAAAAATGTCCTGTTTTAGCTCTGGATCAATCCGAACTCCTTGAATAGCAAGATTATTAATTTCATTAAGTATAGAGAATCGTTCATATAACAAGGAACACTTTGGGAGCACCCGTTCACCGCTTAGATAGGAACACCTTCTAACAAGACGTTCTATAAATATCTCCGATGTCCTCTCTATATCAATCTTCTCCTGTATGTTCCATGGAAAAACACGTCCTGTTTCTTTTCTAATGACCCAGCCATTTCCTTTATCCTGCTGACTTTTTCCACTAATTGGCCCGACAAAATATGGAATGTGAAAGGAAAAGACGCTTTCAATTTTCTCTGAAACTGTCAGTCCTGTCTCATCTTTTTCATTAAGGAATGGGAGACGTTTTTCTGCCTGTCTTAGAATCAGTTTCATTTCATTCAGATGCACCTGATTTGGAATCACACCATTTAACGATGTACGTTGCTTTGGAAGGAATGACCCATTATCTAATTCTTCTATTATTTTCTTAGCATCCTTACTTTCAACTTCCTTCAATATTTCTTTACAATGCTTATAAAAATCCTCCTGTTTTCTTCCCTCCGCTCTTCTGCGTACAGGTCGCCCATCATTTAAAGAATTTACATATGCACTATAGGAACCTGCCTGATTTGATCGGAAAAGCTCATCGTAGATTTCCGCGTTGCATTCCCTCTTCACAATCCGTTTCAATCTTCTTAGATCAGAATAATGTTTATCATACACCTCCACCATTGCTTCAGAAAGAGTCTTATGATCACCTAGAATCTGTGTCAGAATAGATGCATCATAAAATGCTTTCATTGCCACTAAAACATCCGAATATTCCGTACCAATGACATTAATTACCTCGTTAAGCTTCTCTTCAAATTCTTCAGTATCCAATCTTATTGTAACCTTTTCTTCTATCTCTAAATCAAGCATCTTTCTTAGGTCTGTCTCAAGACCACAAATTCCTTTCACAAGTTCCTGAAGCATCTTATCATTTTTTTCTATTCCTGCCATGGAACAAATTCTTTCTTTTTTCCTCGTTCTACTAAGGGATTTATCTTTTAGAATTACAAGAAGTTCTTCAGTATCTATGTCCGGACAAACAAAACCTTCAATTTCCAGTTTTTCTATTTCTGACATTAAATCATGAAATGAGATAGAAATACCCTTGAACGCACCTTCTAAAACGATCTCACTATTCAAAAAATGTCCGCGATGCTTAAACATGTTAAGTAAGGCAAGATAAACGAGTCTTGCATATCGCCCGTTATCAATGACTTCATCGTATATTAATGCTTTCCTCAAGTGAAAAATCGTTTTGTATTCTCTAAAATACTCTTTGTCAGTATAGTCCTTATCATGGAATATACCGTCCTTATATTGGAGCATCGGGCTTTTGTCCTCCAATAACAGCTTGCTTTCGTCTAAACGAACATAGAATAGAGTATCCTCTTTCATGATAGCATCATGGAAAAGATCCTTAAGAATGCCTATCCTTGCAATTTCTCTCTGTCTTCTCCTTCTTGATATTCTATTAGTTCTTCGTGCTGTAGCTGTCTCTGCTTCCTGAAATTCCCGGATCCCCCACGCATCCTTACCTTTTAATCTTAATAACTCATAGTTTTCATAAGTGCATGCCCATCCAACAGTTGTTGTTCCCATATCAAGACCTAAATACCAATTTCTACCAATCATATCTCTTCTCCTGATTGTTTTATGACTTTAATTAAAATACCCATTGCATGCAACGCCGAACTATGTTAGCATTATAGCGAATTATCAAGGTGAGTGCAGATAAGGCATTGCGCCGAATACATAACCGCAGGTGCGGTATTCAGGAAAAGACCATTTGGTCTTTTCCTTTTTTCATCATCCATTACAGGATATTGACCGGCACTTTTTCGTAAAATAATGAAAGTTTAATGATTATCCGATTTAATTCATTTGATTTGGCGATTATTATTACCCGTCTGCGCCGGCGCCTCAAACCACTCCTTCGGATCCTCACCCTGTATACTGTACAATCCTTCCTCAGAGGCTTCCATATTGATTCTTAACTGTCTGTCGTCCCGATCCGATAAGATCATTGTTCCCCATTCGCTTATCTGAACCGGCTTAAGAGCCTCTCCCTTGGGAATTACTGTCTCTTCTGTCGTAATTCCGTTTTCGTCGATCAGCTCCGCGGAAATATCCTTTTTAGCGGTGATCTCATAGTCCGCGTCCACGTAATCCAGATAATAATTCACATTCACCGGCAGGCCGTCCCAGCCCGTTCTGAAATCCCCGATCACCGTCATGCTCTTAAAAACGGCATCCCTGCTCAAAAGCTTAAAGCTCTTTACCGACGTGGGCGTATAGCCCTCCTTAAGGCCAATGTCGCCTGGCTCTGAAAGCATAAATCTCAGCTCACCGTCCACACAGCCCACGCACTCCGGCTCATCCCCGAGGGAATATACGGCAATGTAGCCGTAACCGCTTGCGGTCTTCTGGCAAAGGTAGAGGAAAAACAGCCCGTCATAATCCCGCACAATATAGGCTTCCGCGGAAGCTCCTTCCACGCTGTCATCTATATCATAGCGCCTGCCCCCGAAATCAACGGTCATTCCGTTATAATAGCCCTCTCCGGTCTGATTAAGGGTCAGGGAGATATTCTTCAGCTCATCCCCCGCGTCTATATACTCGGTCTCGGGACAGGTATTGATCTCAAGATCGTATATATACGAGCCCGGAACCTTCGTTATCCTCTCCGCAAACAGGTCAGGGTTATCCTTATAGGAAATGAATACCTTCACGGGACCGTCCGTATCTCCGTAAAAATTGTAGTTGACATCAGGGTTAAGGTAGATCTCGATCCCCTCATATCCTGTGCACCAGGAAAGCTCCCTGCTGCTTACGGTGGAATCCTTTTCAAGCTGAGTCTCAAATACCCCTGTGATCTCAGCTCTCAGCTCCTTATCGTAGAAGATCTTCTTAAGGGCCTCTTCAAAAGCCTTTACAAGCCCCTCCTTATCCTCCGTCACATCTAAGAGCCCGATATCCTCACCTGTGCCTGTGTCGATATTATTCCCGATCGTGATCCGGACAGGCTTTACAAAGGCATCATTATCCTCATGAGCCGCAAAGGATACAATATTTTCATCAGCGCGCTTTAAGGACATATGATAACCTGCCCTGAAGGTCGTATATTTATCCCTTCCCCTGTCCCTGTAAGCACTCTCCGCGGAATCCTCAAGCACTTCAAGTAAAGCCTCCGCATCAGCCTTATAGGAGCTGTTACGGTCTTCAAGGCTCTTCTTAAGCTTCGGATAAGTATCATCTGCCTCATAGGACTCCACAAAGCTGTAATAGCCGTAATCCTCCGAAGGCTTAAGCTTCGGATCAAATTCCTCATAATGATAGGCCAGAGGAATGGTATGAACCGCGCTTTCTTTGGTCTTTAAGGTCTGTCTCCTGTCAGTCTTCACAGTCATCTGCCTGCTTATATCATAATTGATGCTGCTGTCTGTAACAAACCTGTCGGTAAATATCTCCGGATGGTCCTCAAAACGTATCAGCACATCTCTGGAGCCCGCTGCATACGAGCCCATCGCATAATCCTCAAAAAAGATCCTGATCCCGTCATAGGTCAGAGCCCAGCAAAGCTTTTCACCGTCGTTCTTAAGCCTTTCCTTTATATCCGCGGCAAGCTCCTCAGTATGTAATGAGTCCTCGCCGCCAAAATAATCGTAAAGATCCTCATTCTGCTTTAACAGCTCCGTGACCGTTATATCCGAAAGCTTCTCCGCGTCCTTTATGACCTCGGATAGCAGGATATCCTTTCCGGTAGCCGTATCAAGGTTTTTGGAAGACGGATAGGAATAGCCGTGAGCCCCGCCCAGAAAATCATAATATATAAGGACATAGGAAAAAGCCCTGCTGTCTGCCCTCATGGGAATGAAGATGCTTTCATGATCGAAGGTCATATCATAAGCGGTCTCATTCATATATCTGGCATCCTCCTCCATCCCGCTTATCTCATCAAGCGACTCCTTCTTCTCCATGGAATTAAGGCCTTCGATCTCCCCGGAAAGCGCAGGCCAGGCCTCCTTTGCTTCCTCATCAAGCTCTATCGTATAAAAGTTTCCTGTTGCAAGAAGGATATCTCTGTCCTTAAGCTCTACGTTCGTATTGGTTAAGGAAAACCTGATAAGATCCTCGGCCTCCTTACCCGCTAAAAGGCCCCGCTCTGAAAGCTCCGACTCTGTCGCACTGTCAAAGCTGCAGGCCGTAAAGGTGATATCCGACCTTTCATCACTCAGGAACTCTCCTGAAAGTCTCTTAAAATCACAGTCTATAAAGTCGGCGGTGCTTCCGTATATCTCAAACATCGTAAATTCCCTGCAATCGTGAAAATCACAATGAGAGAATACCACTCCCTTTGTAGATGAGATCACAGCACAGCCATAGGTACAATCATGGATATCGCAGTTCATCGCCTTAATGCCGTCACAGCTGTCGATGGTAAAAGCATAGGTACCGCAGCCATACAGTTCACAGGAACTGACCGTTATGCCCTCGCAGTGTTCAAGGCTTAAAACATCTCCCGCACAGCTCCCCTTATCGGGAGTATGGCCCAAAGAGACCGAATCTATCGTGATATCCTTACAGTCCACAAAGGACAGCACATCGGCATAACGGGGCTCCACGACAATACTTGCCGGGTCATTTCTGTCCGCGGATATGAGCATTATATCCTCAAAGCCCTTTGCAACCATTTCAGGCCCGTCGAACTCATCTCTCACATAAAGCCCCGCCTCAGGCTCCGATTCATAATTCCATTTCCGGGGATTCTTAAGGCTCATAAGATATTCGGTAATGTTGTATACACCCGGTTCGAGCACAAGAGTCATTCCGCTGTCGAAGGCATTTATCAGCTCCTCCGTATCCGATACAGTAACTACCCGCTCCTGCCTTGCGGACGGCAGAGTCTCTATGGGCGCCGCAAAAGCCGGAAGCAGGCTGAAATTGAAGGCTGCCAGAGCAAATAAAAATCCGGCCGCCAGTCCCTTTAACTTCCTCCTGTTGTTCATTCTCCTTACCTCCTCTATTTTTCAAGAATTCCAAGCAGTCTGTCAAACACCTCAAGGTTTTCTCTGACGATGACCGCGATCCTGTGCTTTGCCCGGTTCAGGCCATGAAACAGATTTTTAACACGACTGTCGCCGCCGTCACTCACCGCACTTATCAGATATCCTTCCTGATCGTAGCAAAATGAGTGATCAATAAGCATCACTATACGGTCAAATTCCTTGCAGTCGGCCTCGTTTACCCCGATCTCCCTGTCCGGGAGCATATCCCGGCCATCATCGACTAAAGCATCATGGATGAAGATATATCCGTCACTTAAATATCCGTTAAGGATACGCTTCATTTCTTCTCTGTTCCCGGCATAGACAACAGAAACATTCGGATAATCCTTCCTGTGATTTCTCCCCTTAATATGCAGTATACAATGTATAAAAGAGGAAAGCTCGCCATTTAAACGGATACGGTTTGTAAGCCTGTATTTCACAAAGCCCGGTATCGCCTCTATCAGATCCGCTCCGCTTTCCTGTCTTTCCTGCATGGCCACCGGTTCTTCATTGTCATAAGTAAATACGACAGGTGCCATACATTTAGCGGACAGGGCCTTTATCATCTGAAGCCCGGCCTCTCTGATCCTGTGCCCCTCATCCACAAGGATTACGGAATAATCATATAAGGGCTCAAGCCTGTCTATGTCGCCGCAGTAGAAATCTATCCGTTTAAGTCTCTCATCAAGCTGCTTAAGCTCCCTTGTGTACGCTCCCGGATGCAGAACACATACCCTGTCGGAATGTGACAGCTCCATTGCCAGATCATACAGCAGCAGAGTCTTTCCGGTTCCAGGAAGCCCTGTAAAGCCCTGAACCGGACAGACAGAGCCGTTCAAAGCACTCCTTCTTATGCGCTTGAGGATCTGTGTCCGTATATCATTCTGCTGAGCCGTAAGAAAATAATCCCTTCTTAAAAAGCGGTCAGGATCTGTGAGGGGTGATATCAGATACTGCTCTTCACGAAACAGCTCCTCAATATTTTCCTCATAGCAGCGGCTCTGTTTTTCAATGGCTGCGGCAAGCTCTTCAAAATCCGCTCCTACAAGCCTCCCCGCATTGGAGAGCCTGAAAAGGCAGTCGGTTTTACTTACATAGGTATAGGAATATACCGGTCTGTTGAGAACAGAGAGATAATACCGGTTCTGAAGCAGCTGCTTTTTTATCATCTCTTCCGTGACTCCGCCGCTCTTCAGTTCGATATTTATCGTACTGTTGTCACTTATCCTCAGAAGATCGAATTCCTTTCCGAGCCTTGGCATGGCAAAGGAATAGTAGAAACGAAGCTCCGAGGCCTTTTCCATGACAGTATCAAGCTTTTCGGAAAACGCGCGCAGGCCCTCTGTTTCCCATGGCTTGATCTTCAGGAACCGGCTTCGTCCGGACATATGGCGCTCCAGCCGTTCAAGCCTCCCCGAATCGGAAACTCTTGTCAGTGCATAAATGTTTATGGGTCTCATAAAATTGCCTTCATCCCTGGAAACAGGATAACGATCTTACTTCCTTAAGGGTATTATATTACCGGTCCTTCCTCACAGGCAATACCTTAAAGCAAAGCTTATAATAAAAATAAAGCAGGGACCTTACAGACTTACCCGTAATTCTCTGCTTTATAAAGATTCATCCTTGATCTTATAATACCCTCAAAACCGAATACTAAACTCTCTTACCTTACCGAGTTGTTTGATCAGTCATTTTTCTTTGCCCCCGCTTTTTCTCCCTTTACGTTCTTAGTCGTTCTCGGGCTTTAATCTATCTAGGGGGTCAAATTTGTTGCGGCGGACTGCGTCCTTAATCCGCAACTTGTTTGTAAACAAATTTGACTGATCGGTGTCTTTCAGACACCGATCAAAAAAAGCATCAGACCTATTAGTAACGGTCAGCTACACACATTACTGTGCTTCCACCTCCGCCCTATCTACCTCTTACTCTTAAAGGGGTCTTTGGATATCTCATCTTGAGGTGG
>ODAI012551997.1_pt1 | contig 95672 bp, 76 predicted proteins | sample 1539321 | NCBI WGS metagenome assembly ODAI01 (sample SAMN02144231, study PRJEB22623) | gut metagenome | biome: sheep rumen | host: Ovis aries | place: New Zealand | reverse complement strand
GGGAACTAAGGAAATATATCGAATACTACAACAACGACCGGATAAAGCTGCGCCTAAAAGGAATGAGCCCGGTACAATACCGGACTCATAACGCTGTTTTATCCTAACTTTAAACTGTCCAACTTTTTGGGTTCAGCTCATCCGCCGGGGTTTTTCATTGCACCGAAGGTGCCCGCGAAGACACTTGTTCATCGCCTACGCTTGAGTAAGCGCGAGGCATGCAGTGCTTGCCGAAGTTTTTTACTTATTTCGAGTGTCAGGAGGGTCTTAGGGAGGGACCACCCTCCCTAATCGTATCTTAGCGAGGGCCCACAGCAAAACGCAGGCTGCAATCGGGACGAGTATGTTCCACGGTCCGTGGTAGCGGATGCTCCCGGGAATATTCATCCAGATATAGACGAACACGATGTGGGCGGTGTAGATGTCGATGCTGCAGCGGCCCATTGCGTTCGTGGGCCTGAAGTCCAGCAGGTTCGGCCACTTACGGACGATGGCGCAGATGCCGAGCATAAAGACAAAGAAGTTTGCGAAACGGAGCGGCCCCACGTGGACCTTGCTCGTGAACGCTTCTGCGGGAAGCGGGAGCGCGATAAACTGGTGCGACCACAGGAAGCAGAAGACGAGCGCTATGACGATGGCCGGCGAAAGTGAGCGGACCAGGGCGACGGTACGCGGGTGACCGGCGGATTCGTCCTTGCGTGCGAGCTTCCACCAGGCGGCGACGGCCGTTCCCGAAAAGTAGACGCATTGCCAGGCGAAGGGGTCGAAGTCCCCGTGGTGGATCCACTGCGGGAAGGCTGAATTGACCAGGTCGCGGAGCCCGAACTGTGCGGCAATCCAGACGGCAAGCGACGGAAGCCAGAGCGCGAAAACTTCGCGCTTGCGTTTTGCCTTCAGGAACAGCGGCATGGCGACGGGACCGAGCATGAGGAAGATGACATAGAGCGGCAGAACGTCGAGCCATTCGGGTGTGTTTACGAGCGTAAGGCTCCAGAAGCTACCTGCGACGGGGTGCCCGTAGATGGACTTGAACAGCGTGGCGGTCTGCGGCATTATGGCAAGCCCGGCGATGGCGAGGGCTGCAAGCGTTGCGATGTGGTAGCGCCAGGTCTTGAAGGCGCGGGCGAACATCCAGCGCTGGCCCGGGTCCTTTGCGCTTTTGCTTGCGGCGGCGAGCAGCCCCACGAATCCGGAGAGGAAAAAAAAGCCTTCGGCCGCACTGAAGAAGCCGAAGCACTGGTAAAGGTAATAGGAGATGGGCCTTCCGAAATGGTCGAGGGTCATCTGCAGGAGCAGCAGGCCGCGGATGGAATCTAGTGCCCTTATCCTCACGGATTATCCCGTGGCGTTGCGCCTGCCGGAGGCTAGAAGCTCGCCTTTGCGCTGATACCCATCGCGAAGTCGGTCTCGATCTGGTCGGCGAAGTTGTAGCCACCCCAGAACACGAGTTCGGTCTTCATTGTGGGATAGAGGTAGAGGTTCAGGCCGAGGTAATGGTAGTCGTCGTCCTCCTTTTCGAGGTCCTTGTTGTGGTATTCGTAGCCCACGCCCATGCTGAACTTCTTGTGGATGATGAAACTGGGTTCGATGGCGAACATCATCTGGTCTTCGGTGAAAATCTGCACGTCGGCATCGTAGCGGTCGTCGGCCAGGGCCACGAAGAAGCTAGCTCCCAGGTTGAAGAAGTCGTAGTTGAAGCTCGGTTCGACGAGGAAGGAGTGGACCCCCTTGCCCTTGTAGGGGTGGATTCCCCATACGGCGTAGACCCCGTAGTTCATGTTCTCGAGGCTCTTGGTGTAGTCGACTTCGAGACCGAACACGTAGGTGTGGCTGCGGCCCATGTCCTTGCCGAATACCCAGTCGACGCTCGGGGTGAGCACGAGGTGCTGGTCCACGTGGTTGACGAGCGGGTAGGAATAGGTGGCGAAGAGCGCCGCGGAATGTTCGTTGTTCTCGGAAGCGCCGAAGTAGACCTTGCCCGAGCCGTACTTTTCGTTGCCGACTTCGATACCGGCACCGCGCAGGTTCTGTTCGCGGACGATGACGGCGTAGCGGGCGGGGTCGCGCCAGTAGTAGTAGTTGAAGGCGCCTGCGCTATAGGTGAGGTCGCCGAACACGAGGCCGATGTCGTGGGTGATGTCCCAGCGGAGCTCGACACCGTCGAAATTGAATTCGGTGTACTTGCCGCCGTCGCCCATAGCGGTCGAGTGCGCGTAGAAGTGGCGCCTGGTTTCGGAGGCTTGGTAGTTGCCCAGGGTGTCCTGGTAGCTCGTGTGGGTGTTCGCTTTGACGGTCACGGAAACGTTCTCGTCCATGTTCGCCTTGGCGGAAAGGTCGATGTCCTGGTTTGCGGCGTTGATGGGGCTGAAATGCTCGTCGAAATAGCTACCGTAGTCAAAGTTGACGGATCCGTGCAGTTCGACATCAACGGCGAGCGCGAAGCTTGCGGACATGAGGGCGATGGGCAGAATGAGTTTGCGCATAAAATCCTTCTAAAAAAGTTTCTTGGCAAAAGATAGAAATATATCTTTGAAAAACCCAATGTCCAGAAGCCGTTTGTTTTGTATTTTTGTGGATATTTAGGAGCTTTATGAAATTTCGCAGATTCTTTTTTGCAATGGGTGTCCTTGCGTTCCTTTGTGCGCAGGCGTTCGCGCTGACCGCCGACGAGGCCATGGAAAAGTCGAAAACCTGGTTCAAGTCGGGCAAGGCGTGGAAACTCGAGTTCCAGGTGCAGATGTTCTATTCGGAATCTCCCGACATCGTAAGCCAGAAGGGAAAGCTTCTGGTGGCCGACGGGGACCGCTTCACGCTCGATGTCGCTGGAATCAAGTTCTATAGCGATGGCGAGAGCATGTGGCAGTACAACCCGGAACAGAAGCAGGTGCTCATCAAGGCGATTGAGGACCTGTCGTCGGCGTTCCACCCGTCGGAGCTCCTGTTCAAGTATCTTGGCTGCAAGGCGCGCGAACTGAAGGAAGCCGAGTTCAACAAGCAGAAACTCTGGGTGCTGAAGCTCGACCCGTCCAAGTACGCGGGGCAGTTCGACCAGATGGAAGTCTGGCTTTCGCAGAAGGATTTTTCGCCGGTGAGGCTCTTTACGGTCGACCCGTCCGGGAACGCGACCTGGTACAACATTATGAACCTGAAGGTGGTGAAGCAGGTTTCGCCCGATGACTTCAGGTACAAGCCCGTAAAGGGCGTCGACGAAATCGACATGAGGTGATGATGGATGTGAACTTGTACAAGGCGCTGCGGCGTTCTCTTGCTGCCGTGACGCTGGCCTCGGCCGGTGCCCTCGCCGCAAACCAGACGCTTTTCAGCAACTGGACCTATTCTGTCGCTCCCGGCGGAACGGATGGCGCCCTGTGGGTGTTTTCCCGCGGAAACGTGAATAGCGGCGTGACGCTTCTGAGTCTCAAGGTGTCGGCTTCGGGACAGGTCCAGGTGGACGATGCCGTCCAGGATGCGGTCTCGGATTCCACGACGGCTGTCCAGGACGGAATCTTTATCGATGTCAATGCGGAACGCAGGCGCATCCCGGTCGCATCTGCCGGCAGGCTCGGGACCGTATTCCCGATGTATGGGCTCAAGCGCGACAGCAGCTTCCTTCAGCCGAAGGGGTTCATCTCGGTTCGCGGGATCGGGAACGTTGTCGAGACTCCGCTGGAACTTCCGGTAGCGGCGGAAGATGTCGAATCGGCGATGGACTATGCCGTGAGCGGGCTTGCCTTCGATTCCTCGAGTTCGACATTGTGGATTGCCCGCGGGATCCTGGGGCTTACGGGCTACAACATTTCGAAGGGGGCGAACGACCCGAAGGAGTTCCGGCTGATTTTTGACCGAGATTCCAAATCGCTCGATACGCTCAAGCTGAACGCGACGAAGGATATCTCGAAATATACGGAGGTGCTCGATGTCGCCATGGATAACGATGCGGGAGACCTGTGGCTTGCGACTTCGCGCGGACTCTGGAAAATGGCCCGTGACGGCAAGCTCTCGCTTGCTTCCAAAGCGCTCGATACCATGCGGGTGACGGGTGTCTGGGTCGGGGGCTCGCCGCTGCAGGTGATTGCGGAAACGCAGTCGAAGGGCAAGGATCCGGTCGTGGGTGCGCTCTGGCGCAAGAAGGCCGGCGCCTCCGGTGACTTTGCGAAGATCCCGTTCCTTGACCTTGACGGCAAGGCCCAGAAAAAGGATGTCTATGACAATGCCGACTACACGGTGAGCGACATCGCGTTTGTCGGAAGCATGGCGTTCGTTGGCGTCCGGACGGTGGGCGGCTCCGTTAGCGGGTTGCTGAAGCTCGATTCCCTTGGATTCCGGGCCTACGAAGTCGACGAGGACGAACTCGCCTGGCTTTACGGGTTCGAGATGGGCGTCACCGACCGTGACGTGGTTATCTGGTCGGTTACTTCGTTCCCGCTGGCGAAGGGGATGACGGGGCTTGCTGTCGCTGCGGACGGGAACGGCGTCTCCGTTTCGGCCGATACGGGCAAAACCTGGACTCCGGTCCTGAACCGAGCCAAGCTGGGCGGCGACCTGGGGACGGTGCGTATGGTGCCTTCGGTCATCACGGCGGGCTCGGAATCGCTTGTTTCGTACAAGGTAAGCAAGGACTCGAAGATTACCATCGAGGTGTTCAGCTACGACATGCGGAAGGTGCGCAAGATCGTGAAGTCGGCTCCGCGCTTTGCGGACAAGTCTCGCAGTACGAATGCGAGGGAAGACGTGTGGGACGGCCTTGACGACTACGGCAATCCCTGCACCATGGGCGTCTATTACGTGCGCGTGAAGGACAATCATGGGCATGTGGGCTGGGGCAAGGTCATGTCGCTCGGAGGGGGTCGCTGATGCTTATGCGTAAGATTTCCCTTGGTGCCTTGTTTGCCCTTGCCCTGTTTGCGTCTTCGGCTGTCGCTGGAGTCGTGGACAAGAAGGCTGCGCTTGGCGGCTACGACGGATTCGTGGAACGCATGGGGGCGGGAACCCGCGAACTCGGCCGCGGCAATACGGGTTCTGCGGATACATCTGCCATGCCCGGTGCCTATTGGAACCCGGCCATTCTCGGATTCCGGCAGAATTTCAATTACACGCTCAATGCAGAACGCCGCAGCCTGGACCGCACGGGCGGTTCGCTCGGGCTTGAAACCTCCGTCGGAAACCGCATGGGGATTGGCTTTGCCATGCTCTACCGCGGCGATATCGATTTCGAGGTGATTGACGAGGATGACCAGACTCTTGGATCGGCGACCCCGTTCTTCTCGATGATGTATCTCGGGTTCTCCTTCAGGGCAACGCGTCGGGATGCCTTTGGCGTGTCGCTTTCGTTTGGCTATGACAACATGGACATCGCGGAGTATTATGATGACCTGGACATGACCGACGGGTTCACGAGTCCGATGGCGCTCAATTTCGGGTGGCTTCGCCAGTGGAACGAAAAGTGGTCGTCGTCCGTCGTCATCCGGAATATCAGCTTTAGCAAGAACCTTTCGGCGCGCTGGACTCGCAGCCCGAGTTCCGATAACCGCATCCCGTCGACGGAGGGCGTGCGCCCCAAGGTGCTGCAGGTAGGCCTTGGCTACCGTTCTAAAATCATGGGCAAGCCCGTGTATGCATGGATGGAAGCGCTTGACTACCAGGTGGCGGATACGCTTCTCGTGTTCGACCCGCAGCATCACGTGTGGACGGGCCGTGTGGGTTTCGAATGCGAAATCATTCCCGCGGGAACCGTGCGTATCGGCATGGATGATTTGAATGCGATGCTTGGCCTCGGATACAAGTTCGATGTGCGCATAGGCAAGAAACGCTACCTGTTCGACGTGAACTATGCCTTGACTTACGAATCTAGCGCCGGGCTCTTTAATCCGCTGAGCTTCGGCGTGAGGGGATTTATCCCGTGATAAGCTCGCTGTCGGTCCGGAACGTTCGAAGCCTGTCTGGAGGCGCTTCCGATTTTCGCGAGTTCGCCTTTTCGCATGGGGTGAACGTTATCCATGGGCCAAACGGCTGTGGCAAAACGACTGTGCTTGAGGCTGTGCACCTGCTTTTGCAGGGGTTCTCGTTCCGGGCGCGGGACCTGAAGGAACTGATTGCCTGGAATGCCGACGAGATGATTTTACGCGGGTCGTTCTATGACGAATCCCACGAATGGAACCGTGCGTTGCAGGTGGGAAATGCCGGAACGGTCGTAAAGGAAAACGGCTCGCCGCTTCGAACGGCGTCGTCTTTTTTCGGGAAGATGCCCGCGGTAATCATGCAGCCGTCCGATATCGAACTTTTGCGCGGTGCGCCCGAAGTGCGCAGGCGTTGGCTCGATGAAATCCTCTGCTTCCGTTCGGCGGCGAACGCAAGCGTGCTGCGCAACTACAAGCGCGTGCTTCAGCAGAGGAACCAGTGGCTCAGGCAGTTCAAGAAGGATGGGAATGCGGTCGGAGGTGAAGACCTTTTCCAGGTGCTGACGGGCCAGCTGGTGGAACTCGGGGCGAAACTCTGGTCGATACGGCTGGAACTTTCCAAGGAAATTTCTCCCATCATCACGGGTTACTACAGGCGCCTTTCCGGTGGTGTAGACGAGATTACCTGCGATTACAAGAGCTCGATTCTTAGGGAATTCGATGCGTCCGGAATCCCGAACGAAGATATGCTGAAGAATGCCTTCGCGGAAAAGCTTGCGGGGCTTGAACTTGTAGAAAAACTGCAGGGAATCACGATGTCGGGACCTCACAAGGATGATCTCGCGCTTTGCGCCTCGGGATACGAGATGCGTTCGGTGGGATCGCAGGGACAATGCCGTTCGGCGGCTATCGCCATGCGTTTTGCCGCGGTCGATGTTGCTTCCCGCTATCTCGCGAAGCCGGTCCTTTTGCTGGACGATATCTTCGCGGAACTCGACGTGAACCGCCGCGATGCGGTCGCCGCGCTTGTTCGCGAGAAGGATTGCCAGGTGCTGATTGCCACCCCGCAGTTCGAGGAACTGCCTTTTAAGGCGGATTCGGAAATTTCTTTAAGCGACTAGGGAGGAGTTCCTCCTCCCTAAGACCCTCCCTAAAACAAAAATAAAGGCCGCCTTGCAGCGGTCTTTGTTTTGAATTTGGAAAGGTTCGCGCGAACTTTTTTACTTCTTCAGCAGGTCACGGATTTCGGTGAGGAGCTTCTCTTCGGCGCTCGGCTCAGGAGGGGCCGGAGGAGCAGCCGGGGCTTCTTCCTTCTTGCGCATGTTCTGCATGAATCCGAGGAACTTCTTCATCACGATGAACACCACGATGGCGACGATGAGGAAGTCGATGATGCCGCCGATGAAGTTGCCGTACGGGATGGTCACGCCGTTAGCGGTGGTGTAGGCGAGAGCCTTGAGGCCTTCGCCCGCGTCCTTGCCACCGGCCATGGAGATGATGGCCGTGACACTCGGCATCACGATGTCGTTCACGAAGGAGGTGACGATTTTACCGAATGCGCCGCCGATGATAACACCGATGGCCATGTCGACGATGTTGCCCTTGAACGCGAAGGCCTTGAACTCTTCGAGAAGGGACGATGCTTTACCTTTGATACCCATGTGGGCTCCTTTTGTTGATGTTGCTTTTGAAAAAATAGTATTGTCGTGCAGTTTGGCAAGGCATTTTCTAAATTGTGTGCGCTATGTCATGGTTGTTTCTGGCTTTCGCCTCGGCTGTTTTTTTGGGCCTTTATGATCTTGCGAAGAAAAAATCGGTGCAGGACAATGCCGTCCGCCCGGTTCTCTGCCTCTGTAGCGCCTTTTACGCCCTGTTCATGCTCCCGCTCCTGCCCCTGGGCTTCTGCGAGCCGCTTTCGCTGCACGACCACCTGCTGCTGATGGCGAAGGCGGTCATCGTGGGCCTTAGCTGGCTCTTTACCTACAATGCTATCGCGCATATGCCGCTTTCGATTTCGACCACGATACGCGCACTGGCCCCGCTCTTTACCATCATGATTGCGGTAGGCTTCATGGGCGAACGCCCCTTCCCGCTCCAGTGGGTGGGGATTGCCGTCTGCATTTTTTCCTACATCGGGCTGAGCCTTGCGGGCAGGAAGGAGATGGGACATTTCTTCAGCAATGGCTGGGTGGTGTCGATGCTCATCGGGACGATCCTTGCCAGTTGCAGCGGGGTCTACGACAAGTTTATCTTGCAGCGAATGAACTTCGAGCCGATGACGGTGCAGGTGTGGTTCAGTATCTACATGCTTGGGGTCCAGTTCATCACGACCGCCTTCACATGGTACCCGACCCGTAAAAAGACGACCCCGTTCCAGTTCCGCTGGAGCTTTATCGCTGTGGCAGCCCTGTTGATTGTTGCGGACCGCTGCTATTTCCTCGCCGTAAGCCACGAGGGAGCCCTCATTTCGATCATCACGGTGCTCAGGCGTTCGAGCGTGTTCATCAGCTTCCTGGCGGGAATTCTCATTTTCCGTGAAAGGAAGAGCAAGCTCAAGTTCGTTGCGCTTCTGGGCGTGGTGCTCGGGCTCTGCCTCATCTCCCTTGGCAAGGGTTAGAAAATTTTTTTATAATGCATGGCATGAAAAAGATTGGCATTACGGGTGGCATCGGTGCTGGGAAGTCCTTCCTGGGCAAGATGCTTGTGGCGCGCGGGTTCCGCGTGCTCGATGCCGATATCGCCGTCCATGAACTCTATGCGCACGACAAGGACCTCCGCGACAAACTTGCAAAAGCATTCGGGAAGGAATGCCTAACGGAAGACGGAGTGGACCGGCGGTTCCTTTCGAATGTCGTATTCAAGGACGCACAGGCGCGTGAACGCCTCGAAAACGTTGTCTATCCGTTCTTGGCGCGAAAGGTTACGGATTTTTTCGGATCGCCTGCGGAATCCATGAACGAAAAATATCGGTTCGTGGAGGCGGCTGTCCTTTCTCGTGCGCCTGCGATAGTCGAAATGCTCGATGAAGTCTGGATTGTGGAGGCTGCCGAGGAAATTCGCCTGGAGAGGCTCGCGACCCGCGGAATGACGCGTGAAGAAGCCTTGCGCCGCATAGACAATCAGCGCGGGCTTTTTGAACCCGCGCGGTTTAATGGCAAAGTTGTCCGCATTATTGAGGACAAAAGCGTTATCGATTCCCTTTTGAAATAGCGCCTTTTAGATTGAAGTAGCGGATGCTGCCGTCGCGTAGGGTCTTTTCGACTTGGACAGCTCCGTTCTTGAATATAAGCCTGTTTCCTGCGGCGCGAATCTTGGCGCCCGGCTTCGTGACGGCGATGGCGTCGAGGTCGTAGGGCTCGGGCTTGGAGGCTCCGACTTCGTAAACCTTGCCTGTTGCGGCAATCGCCTGCAGGGAACCTGCGAGGTAGGCGAAGGGGGCGTTCCAGTTGATGGCCACTTCGTTTGTCGCATAGCTGCAGGAATTGTCGTAGTAGGATTTTGCTGGCGCGTCGGCATCGATGTGGCTCTTGGCGCAGTCGTTTGCAGAGGAATTCGGGCCGCCCACGAGCATCCCGGGGACAGGCATTTCGATCGTATCTCCCTCGCTCGGGCGGTGGTGCGGGTGCAAGACCTGATTTATGCCCCACCCCGTGAGGTACGAGATATCGAGCGGGTTTCTGCCGAGGAGGTAGTCGAGGATGCCCTGCGCCGCGTCGAGGTATTTCTTTTCCTTGCTCAGGATGTAGGCGTGGATGAGCACCATTCCCTTGTTCGCCACTACGCTGTTGGAACCCCAGTAAAAGTCCGCGTTGTCGATGGCAAGGCCGTAGCCGTTGTCGGGCATGTCGATATAGCTGTCGGCAAGCGTGAAAATCAGGTTTCTCGAAGAATCCACCTCCGCTTCGCCAAAGAGGTGCGGATTCGTGGCGATGGTGAATGCGGCGAGCGCATATACGGTCTGCCAGGCGGGAAGCTTGCTGCGTTGCTTCGAGATGGGATTGCGTTCGACATCCTCGAGCGCGACCGGGTTGCCGGTGATGCGGTAGAGTTCGGCGGAGCCCCAGATTTTTTCGTCGATGGCGTTGCCGTCGCTGTAGGTGCCTGTTCCCACGTCGCTAGGCTGGGAGTAGTAGACGCGGGGATTTTCCGTGGCCCACCAGCGGGCTCCGGCGGCGGCCTTGGCACATTTTTCTGCAAATTCGGGGTCGAAGGGCTTGTAGATGTCGGCTGCGAGCGCGGTTACGCCTACGAAATCCCAAGTCGCAGTGACGCTCTTACCGATGGCATAGCGCTGCTTGACCACTTTTTCGGGGAGCACCATGCCGGCGAACTGCTTCGTGGTAAGCTTGTGGAATACGCCTCCGTCGCTGTCCTGCATCGTAAGCATCCATTCAATATTCCAGCGGATTTCGTCGAGGATGTCGGGAACGTCGTTCTTGCTTTCGGGGATGTTCAGGTCCAGGGTGTCGAAATAGTCTTTGTTATGCTGGTAGAGTTGCAGCAGGGTGTAGGTGGAAATGCCGGAGTTCACGATATACTTGCCGTAGTCGCCTGCATCGTACCATCCTTTGGCTCCGTTGAATGTGGAGGTGAGGTCCGTCCGCCCGGTAGAAGGGTGGTACATGACTGCCGTATCCGGGGTTCCCATGGCACGTGCGTACTTGCCTGCGAATTCTTCGGTGAGCTCCGTGGAGGAACGCTGGAAGTAGAAAAACTTGAGCGAAGCCTTGGTGACGCCTTCCAGGGCGTTGTCGCTGATGATAATCGGGTGCCCGATTGCTTCTCCGTCGAGGTAGGCCTGGTAGGTTCCCGGCGTCGTGAGTTCGGAGAAGTTTACGAGGGAGGCCTCTTCGTTGGCGCTTTCCCATAGGATGGCGTCGGGTGCGGTCACGGTCAATGCGGTTTTCCCGTCCGCATCCTTGAAAATGATTTCTTTGCCTGCGGCATCCGTGACGGCGATGTGCTTGGGGCCGTTGGTCAAGAAGCCGACCTGGTTCTGGTAGGCCGTTGCTGCGAAAGCCGTTGTTGCGGCAAGCATCGAAGTGAGAAGAATTTTATTTGAATCCATACATCCATACCTTGGTTTGTCCTAAAATTAAATCCCTCTCGAAGTGCAGGGAATGTTTTTCTCGAGCAAAAGTGTTTTCGCTTGAAAACAAAATGAGTTTTGTTTACGGGGGTGTCCGGAAAGTGTTGAAATGTATTGTAAGGACCCTTGCGATTTGAAGAAAAATGTTATAGGAAACTCTCTTTTTTTGCAAAATTTTGGGGAATTGTGGACATCTTATCCATGCAAACTCCTTTATTAGGGTGAAAAATCGGGCTTTTAGGGGGTATTTTTGGGTAAGGGATGATATTGTTGGTGTAAAAACGGGAAAAAGAGGAAATTATGGGAACGAAGTCGTTACTATCCTTCTGTTTGGTGATGTCGGGCATGTCTCTTGCCGCGACGCAGGCAACCTTCTACGTGTCCCCTTCGGGCAACGATTCGAACAAGGGTACGGAAGCCGAACCCTTCAAGACGATTACGCAGGCCCAAAAGGCCGTGCGCGCCATTAACGGCACCATGACCGGCGACATCGAGGTGATTCTCCGCGAAGGCACCTACGCGCTCCCCGCAACCATTGCATTTGATGAACGCGACGGCGGTAAGGACGGCCACTACGTGCGTTATAAAGCCTACGAAGGCGAACGCCCGCTGATTACCGGCGGTATGCCCATTACGGGCTGGACTCTGCACGACGAAGCGAAAAACATCTGGAAAGCCGAAGGCGTGGAAGGCCGATTCCGCCAGCTTTACGTGAACAACCGCAAGGCGGTTCGTGCTTGCTTCCCCAACGTGATTGATGCAAAAGAAAAAGGCAACGGCGGTTTCGACCACGATTTCGTGCGCCTCACGAAGGTGGACTCTACGGGCCGCGCCTTCGATGTCTCTGCCGACTACGTCAAGAATATCAAGAACATCGAAGATGTCGAAATTCACTTGATGATTGCCTGGTCCGAAAACATCCTGCGTCTTGAAAAAGCCCAGGTGAACGGTGGTACCGCAAAGCTCATTCCCAAGGATCCTGAACGTACCAAACTGTTCCACCGCGCTTACCCGATGCTCGGTACCGCTTTTGCGAGTAATCCGCCCAAGCAACAGGTTTTCTATCTCGAAAATTCCTACGACTTGATTGACGCTCCGGGTGAATGGTACCTGGACGAAAAGAATCAAACGCTTTATTACAAGCCCCGTGAAGGCGAAAGCATGGCGACTGCCCACGTGGTTGCTCCCCGCCTCAATACCTTGTTCAGCGTCTTGGGTAAGGATACCAAGAACAAGGTGGGCTACATGAGTTTCGAAGGCCTGACCTTCGCCCATTCCAACTTTACACGCCCTAGCGAAGAAGGCTTCCTGGATTTGCAGGCGGCAAACTTCAACGTAGACGTGCTTCCGGATCCAAGTCGCGGAAACTGGGAAAAGCTGAATAGTAACAAGTATTTGCTGTGGCGCCCCGATGCGGCGTTCCGCGTTGAAAATGCGCATCATTTCTTGGTGCAGGGTAACGTGTTCTCGCAGATTGCGGCTACGGGCCTGGACTTTGTCTCTGGTACCAACGACGACATGATTCAGGGCAACGCCTTCTTCGAAATCGGTGCAGCGGGCATTATGCTCGGCAAGTTCTATCAGGACTCCACGACCGAAATCCACATCGCCTATAATCCCAGCGACAAGGACGAAATCAGCACCCGCGATACGGTCAAGAATAACCTGGTCACCAACGTGACGAATGAGCATCAGGGTGCCGTGGGTATTGGCGCCGGTTACCCCCGCTATGTGGTGATCGAGCATAACGAAGTCTCTTATACCTACTACTCCGGCATTTCCATCGGTTTTGGCTGGACAAAGGCTCAGACCGCCATGACCAACAACCATGTGAACTGGAACGAAATTCACCATATTGCCCGCCTGCTTTGCGACTCCGGCCCGATTTACACGCTGAGTAACCAGGGCACCGGTAGCGAAATCCAGCACAACTATATCCATGACAATGGAACCTCCAAGTGGGCCGACTACTGGAACGTGCCTATTTACCTGGACGAAGGCTCCAGCGGCTTTACCGTGAAAGAAAACGTGTTCAAGAATTCCCCTGCAGGTGTGGGCCAGAATCAGGCGGGGCAGAATAATCTCCAGCAGTCCAACAACTATTACAGCGACGAAGTCGTGAACAACGCCGGTATCGAAAAGGAATTCCGCTACATCCGTGACATCAAGGATATTCCTGTGGCGGACTTCAGCAACACCGTGACGCAGGCCGCGTTCAAGGCCGTGATGAGTGTTCCGGGTATTGTGCAGGCCGAAGACTACGATGTGGGTGGTCAGAGCGTTTCGTATAGCGACAAGGACTTCGTGAACGAGGGCAACACCTACCGCGAAGACGGCGTGGACGTGGTGGGATTCGGTTGTGCCGATTCCGCGATGACGCAGAACTGCATGGGTTATGCCATCGGTTACACGCAGGCGGGCGAATGGCTTGAATACAGCGTGAATGTTGTTACGGCAAGCAAGTACGTGTTCCGTGCAAACGTGGCGACCGGGCTTGAAGGCGGCAGCTTCCGCCTGTTCCTTGACGGCAAGGCCGTTACCGATACGATTCCTGTGCCGCAGGGCGAAGACTGGAATACCTATGCCACAATCGACGGCGAGACAAGCGAACTTGCTAAGGGCGATCATGTGCTCAGAATCCAGTTCACCGGCAGCTACGTGAATTTGGACTGGATAAAGTTCGCGCTCACTCCCGAGGAACTTGCTCCCGTCCGTCAGGTTTCCGGAATGCGCCTGGGCCTCGGTGAACGCGGCTACGACGTGTTCGGCATGGATGGCAAGTTCGTCTGCCGCATCGAGGGCGCAGAGGCGCTGGGCGGCATCAAGTCGGCACTCAAGATGAAGGGCGTGAATCCCGGCATCTATGTGGTCCGCGGTCTTACAAGCCACAGGAGCGTCAAGGTCAACACCGTAAGATAGGGGTCTTTGTATGGTCCCTCTTTACCATGAGTATTCGAGGTTCAGACGCCAAGTGTTGAACCCCGCGTCATACACACCTAAAACTTTATCACTATGGGTGCGTATGGATAGGAGCAGTAGCTGGTACTGGATGGTGAAGTGCCTGTAGAACTCGGCGCCGAAGCCTAGATATTCCATGAAGTCCCAGTCTATAATGGAGTAGAAGTCGCTCTTATCCAATCCGTTGTTTATGCTCTCTTTGTAGATGTATGCGTAAATGGGCTTGCGAATATGGGGGCTGATGCTTGCGAATGGCCGGACGATGTCGTTGTTGGACGGAATGGCAAAACGGAACTGTGCCGGAATTTCCAGCATGTAACGATAGAGCTCCAGGGTGGAGTTGTCCCAACGGTCTGGAAACTCGTATTTAGCGTGGTGGAAGATAAAGTTGAGGCCAGTCTGAAAGGACAGCCAGCGATATATGTCAAAACCGACAAGGAAGCCTATGTCAAATCCGTAATGGTCGGCAAATATCCCGCCATGCTTGGCTTTGGCTCCGTCAATGAAGTTTTCGGAGTACATATCCAGTGCGAGCGATATGCCCATGAAAAGAGGGAGCGTTTCTTTTTCTTGTTTCGCCTCTTGCTTGATGGAGACCTCTTCTTCGACGAGCTCGCCGAAATCAATGGGCCCTGTCTGCATGTCCTCCTTGGCTTGGTTGGGTGGTTGTTCTGGTTCTGATTCCGGTTTTGAATCTGGTACTATTTCTTTTTCCCAGTCATCTTCAAGGTCGGTTGCCGAATGGCCCGGTGCGGGGATTTCTCCAGTTTGAGAAAATGCTGTAGAAATAAGTCCCAGGGTAATTATGAAGGTGAAAATTTTTCGCATGGGAAAACCTTATTCGCCAGTAAGAATGATGACTAGCAAACCGCCGATGATAGCGATCCCCCCTAGGATAAACCATAGGTTAGAATTCCCTTCGGCCTTTACATTTTGGTTGTCTGGAGCATAGTCGCCTCTGTGGCGGATTCCCACGATCTTGTTGCCTACGACAAGCAGCCCGAGGACATCAGTCTTTTTGCTCCAGAGGTTGGTGCGATCCTTGTCGTTGGGCTTGTACTCCTTCATGTCTTTTGCGGACTTGTAGAGGTGTGCCCTGTAGTTGTAGACAAGCTCTAGCGTGTCGCCATGGATTTCGGTGAATACGGGAGTCCCGAGTGTTGGGGCGATATTGTGGATGTTGGGGTCGGTTTGAATTTTTTTCAGGTCGTCATCGTCGATCCAGTTTTCCCGCAGTCCGTAGGTATGCGCGCAACCGGCAAGAAATGCTGCCGCGAGAATCAGTAAGCTGCTGACAAGGCGTTTCATGAGGGCTCCTTTGTTAATCTCGGAGTCCGTCTCACCTAGGGGCGCTTTCAATAACCACAAAAAAGGCGTGGAATCGTCCGCGCCCGTCGTAGTTGAGGTAACGACCAAGTAAACCTTTAGCAAAACAAACGCAAACAACCCACACCACTGGGGTGCGAGTGTCTGCTCTTTTCTCTTGCTTCGAAAGTTTTGGTCGTTTTTCAACTACAAGAATAAGAGCGAACTCAAAATTATGTCATTGTAAATATATCTAAAACAAGTCACAAAGTCAATAGCGCATTGATAAAAAGTCAACGAGAATTGGCCTTTTGGATGCCTTTTTCGCCGTTTTTTGGGGTAGTTTTAGGTTGGATGTTAAAAAAGGAGAACGTATGAAATCCTTTGGTGTAATGTTTGGCGCTCTCGCTTGCGTGGCGACTCTCGCTTTCGCGTCGACGGACAACCCGCTTACCCTCTGGTACAACAGCGATGCGGCGGGCGAATTCACGAACGCCCTCCCCATCGGGAACGGCTACATGGGCGGCATCATTTACGGTGGCGTCACGAAGGATATTATCGGCCTGAACGAGAGTACGGTATGGTCGGGCGGCCCGGGCGACAACAACAAGCAGGGCGCGGCAAGCCACCTGAAAGATGCCCGCGACGCCATGTTCCGCGGGGACTACCGCACGGCGGAATCCATCGTTTCTAACTACATGATTGGCCCTGGCCCGGCGAGTTTCCAGCCGGTGGGCGACCTCGTGATTACCACGTCGCATTCGGGGGCCACGAATTACCGCCGCGAACTGGACCTCAAGACGGCCATCGCGAAAACGACCTATACGAGCGGGGGAGTCAAGTACACCCGCGAATACTTTGCGAGCTATCCGGACCACGTGATTGTTGTTCGTTTGTCTGCAGACAAGTCGGGTTCGGTGAGTTTCGGGGCGACCATGACGACTCCGCATCGCAACAACAAGATGTCGAATAGCGGGAACACGCTCATTTACGACGTGACGGTCAATTCCATCAAGTTCCAGAACCGCCTGAACGTGGTGGCCGATGGCGGTACGGTCTCTGTCTCGAACGGGAACATCAATGTGCAGGGCGCGAATTCCGCAATGCTCGTGCTCACGATTGCGACAAACTTCAAATCGTATAATGACGTGAGCGGTGACCCGGGCGCCATTGCGGCCGATATCATGAGCAAGGTGAAGGGCAAGTCTTACGACGACCTGCTCACTGCGCACCTGAAGGATTACCAAACGATCTTCAACCGCGTGAAAATTGACCTGGGCCCTGCCGACAACAGTGCGGGCGACATTACCAGCACCCGCGTGAAGAATTTCAATTCCACGAACGACCCCTCGCTCGTAGAACTGCATTACCAGTATGGTCGTTACCTGCTGATTGCGAGTTCGCGCAAGGGCGGCCAGCCTGCAAACCTGCAGGGCATCTGGAACAAGGACACGAACCCGGTTTGGGGCAGCAAGTACACGACCAACATCAACCTCGAAATGAACTACTGGCCGGTAGAGACGGCGAACCTCGGCGAATGCGTGTGGCCGCTGATTGACAAGATCAAGAGCATGGTCCCGCAGGGAGAAAAGACCGCGAAGGTGCACTGGGGCGTAGACGAAGGCTGGGTGGAACACCACAATACCGACCTCTGGAACCGTACCGCCCCGATTGACGGCGCATGGGGCTTGTGGCCCTCTGGCGCAGGCTGGCTCAGCACGCACCTCTGGGAACATTTCCTGTTCAACCCGACTGACAAGGCTTACTTGCAGGACGTCTACTCCACCATGAAGGGGGCTGCGCTCTTCTTCGTGAACAGCCTTGTGGAAGAACCTGAAACCGGCCACAAGTACCTGGTGACGGCTCCGAGCGATTCTCCGGAAAACGACCACGGCGGTTACAACGTCTGCTTTGGCCCCACGATGGACAACCAGATTATTCGCGACGTGCTGAACTACACGATTGAGGCCTCCAAGATTCTCGGCGTTGACGAGGATGTTCGTGCCAAGATGGAAGCGACTGTCAAGCGCTTGCCGCCGACAAAGACGGGCAAGTACGGCCAGATTACGGAATGGTTGCAGGACTGGGACGACCCGAACAACAAGAACCGCCATATTTCGCACCTGTACGGCCTTTTCCCGAGCGCGCAGATTACGCCCGAAGAAACTCCCGACCTGATCAAGGGTGCGGGCGTTACGCTGAAGCAGCGCGGCGACGATGCGACCGGTTGGTCTCTCGCATGGAAAATCAACTTCTGGGCCCGCATGCACGATGGCGATCACGCATACACGATGATCCGCATGCTCCTCACGCCAAACAAGACTTACAACAACCTCTTCGATGCGCATCCGCCGTTCCAGATTGACGGCAACTTCGGTGCGGTCTCGGGCGTGAACGAGATGCTTATGCAGAGCCATAACGGCAGAATCAACTTGTTGCCGGCATTGCCTTCGCAGTGGAAAGACGGTAGCATCAAGGGCATTCGTGCCCGCGGCGGTTTCGAGATTGATTCCATGGCCTGGAAGGGCGGCAAGCTCACGTATGTCGCCATCAAGTCCGATGTGGGCCAGACGCTCAACCTGGTGAACGGCTCCAACAAGTTCACGACCACGACGGTTCCGGGCAAGGTTTACGAATTCGATGGTAACCTCAAGCTCACGAACCAGCCGTTCGAACCGGTAACGGTTCCGGGCAAGATTCAGGCCGAAAGCTACATCGCGATGGACGGCGTGCAGATTGAGGATGACGAATCGGGCGAGCCGAACCTTGGCTGGATCAACGACGGTGATTTCAGCGAATACCTGGTAAAGGTCCCGACTGCAGGCGCCTACACGCTTACGGCCCGCGTGGCATCTGCCGCCGAAGCGAAATCTACCGTTACGGTGGTTGATTCTACTGGCAAGGTGCTTGCGACGTTTACGGTAGACCCCGAAAAGACGAAGGGCTGGAACGACTGGTATGAAACTTCGACGACAATCGCGCTAGAAAAGGGCGAGCAGAAACTCCGTTTCAATTACTCCGGCGAAAGCACTTACCTCTTGAATTTTGACTGGTTCAGCATTGCGAAGGGGACGGATGCGGTACCGGCGACGCGCCGGGTTGCCACGACGCTTGATGTGCGTCCGGTGCGGATGGCGCGAGCGCCCGTGGCTCTGATGGTGCAGTCGAACGGGGATTTCGAAGTGCGCCTGTATACGGCTAACGGGAATCTGGTCGCAAAAAGCCGGGGTAGCGGTGATGGGCTTGTTGAATTCGGCAAGAATGGTCGTCTGCTCCAGGGCACCTACATTGCTGTCGTTACCAGCGGAAATCTGCAAAAAACGCTAAAAATTCGCGCTTTTTAGGCAGAAATAGAAAATTTTTTAGAAAAAGGGCGGTTTGTCTCTTGACAAACCGTCGTTTAAAATGTATATATGAAAATATGAATAACTGTTCATGTATTAAAAACAAAACTCATCGTCACGATGCTGTTACGGGAATCCAAAAGATGGACGTGTCTCTCGATACCCTTTTCGAACTTTCTGAATTCTTCAAGTTCTTTGGCGATACTACGCGCATCCGCATTATTCACCTGATGCTTTCGGGTGAAATTTCGGTGAACGAGATTGCCGAAAAATTGAACCTCGAACAGTCGGTGGTAAGCCACCAGCTGCGCATCCTCCGCACGGCGAATCTCGTGAAGCCGCGCCGCGAAGGTCGCAAAATTTTCTATTCGCTCGATGACGAACATATCGGGCTCATTTTCAATACGGGCCTCACACACATTCTCCACAAGAAGGGAAAGTAGACATGGATTCCTTCGTCGATATCTTTAAGGTCTTTGTACACGAGTTTATCACGCTGTTTTCCGAGATGGCGCCGTTCCTGCTGCTCGGTTTCTTGCTTGCGGGCATTTTGCACGTGTGGGTGCCGAACCATCTGTACGTGCCCAAGATTTCCAAATCGAATTTCATGTCGGTGCTATGGGCGGCCCTGTTCGGTGTGCCGCTCCCGATTTGCAGTTGCGGCGTGATTCCCACGTCGATTGCTCTCCGGAAGGAGGGGGCGAGCAAGGGGGCGAGCGTGAGCTTCCTCATTTCGACGCCTGCGACGGGTGTGGATTCTATCCTCGCGACGTATTCGCTGCTAGGGCTCCCGTTTGCGATTTTGCGCCCGATTGCGGCATTCGTGACGGCGCTTTTCGGAGGCGTGCTCACGAACATCGTGTCTCGCGGGGAAGATGCTGCGGCGCAAGGTGAGGCTCACCCCGAAACTATCGACTTTGACGACTGCGATACCGATCATCACTGCGGTTGCGGCCACCGCGACCCTTCGACGGGCTCAGGAACCGAATGCGTCGAACATGACCATCACGATCATTGCGGGTGTGGCGAACATGGCTGCGGTTGCGAATCGCGCGATGTGCACCGCATGTCTTTCGGCCAGAAGGTTGTGGAAACTTTCCGCTACGGGCTCGTGAACATGGTGGGCGACGTGAGCAAGTGGCTGCTCATTGGCCTTTTGCTGGGCGCCTTGATTTCGGCGTTTGTCCCGAACGAGCTCTTCCTTGCCCTGCGTGAATATCCGCTGCTCTGTATGCTTGCCGTTCTCATGCTCGCGATGCCGATGTACACGTGTGCGACGGGTTCCATTCCGCTTGCGCTTGCGCTCGTGGCGAAGGGAATTACTCCGGGGGCGGCCCTCGTGCTGCTCATGGCGGGCCCTGCGACGAGTATCGCCTCGATGCTTGTGGTAGGGAAGGCGTTTGGCAAGCGGACTCTCGTGGCATACCTTGTCTCGATTGCGGTCGGCGCGATTGGCTTCGGGCTGATTGTCGATACGTTCTTCATGGACACGTTCCTTGCGGCGATGCTCCCGCATGGCTCTGCGGAATGTCACGGGCATGGTGCGCTTGGCGTGTTTGACTATGTATGTGCGGGCCTGCTCGCTGCATTCATGATTTACGCGAAGTTCGGACACAAGGGCTGCGGCTGTGGGCACGAACATGGTGGACATTGCGGGTGCGGCCATGACCACGAAGGAAACTGCTGCCACGACCACGAAGAGGAATGCGATGAATGCGTTCACGTGACTTACCGCGTGAACGGCATGAGCTGCAGCCACTGCAAGGCGTGCGTCGAGAAGGCGGTTCGCGTGCTGGACGGCGTGGAATTTGCCGAGGCCGATGTCTCGAAGAAGGAACTTCGCGTGGAATGGCACGATGCGCACGATATCGATGAAGGTGCGCTCAGGAAGGCGGTGGAAGAAGCCGGCTTCGAGTTCGGCGGGAAGGTTTGAAGAAAAGACGCCCGGCCAAGCCGGGCATGACGAGAACCTATTTCGCGCGGCTGGCGAAAATCTCGAAGTCTTCGGGAGTGGTGAGCTTGTCGTTCGCGGCGTTGCCCTTCACGATGTAGACGCTCTCGCCGAAGTATTCGAGGATGCTCGCCTCGTCGGTGGGCGTGAAGTTCAGGGGCTCTGCGGCGATGCGCGCATAGAGCCTTTTCATTAGCGCGATGGAGGCTGCCTGCGGGGTCTGCGCCATCCAGACGGTATTGCGGTCGATGGTGGATTCGACGCGCCCGTCTTTAGCAATCTTGATGGTATCGACGGCGGGCTTTGCCACAAGGCAGCTGCCCTTGGTTAGAAGCGTTTCGCACACGTCGCGGATGATTTCCCTGCTCACGAAGGGGCGTGCCACGTCGTGGACCAGAACGAATTCCGCATTGCTTGTAAGTGCGTTCACGCCGTTCTCGACGGACTGCCAGCGTTCTGCGCCGCCCACGACGATTTTCAGCTTGGGGTGCGAGATTTCCTTTTCGAAATGATCCTTCCAGTCGGCGGGTACGGCCATCACGACTTCTGCGATTTCTTCCATCTCGAGGAAAGTCTCGAGGCTGTAGCGGTAGACGGGCTTGCCGCCCAGGAGCATCAGCTGCTTGGGAATGTTGCCGCCCATGCGTTTGCCGAGTCCCCCTGCGGGGAGGACTGCCGCGAATCTGCCTTTCAAGTTCTGCATGTCGGTAAAGATATAAAATTACGCTTCGCCGATGCGTAGCATTTTCAGGAGCGGGATTCCGGCTTCGCGGCTGTCGGCGAGGTTTATCTCGAAGTCGATGCTCCAGTCGTTGAATTCTTCCTCGTCCTGCAGCATCTGCTGTATGTGCATCACGTCACCCTCGTAGGTCACGATGGTGTGGGCGAGTGCGCGACCTTCCACATCGAGGCGGAACTTGTGGTGCTCTGCCGTGTAGGCGGCCATGATCTCGGTGAGCATCGACTCGGTCCACGGCTTGCCTTCGCCGTCCACGAGCATCTGGCCCTCTTCCAGGTCGTCTGCGAGGCTGTCGAGAACTGCGGCAAAGTCCTGCTTCGCGAGGTTGCCCATAATCTGGAAAATGCGCTGGCGCACCATGCCGAGGAATCGTTTCTTGTCGTAGGTGATGTCGGCGGCAGCCTTGTCGGCGCCGAAGGCTTTTTCCGCTTCGTCCTCTGTGAGTCCTGCATCCAGTCGCTTCTGGTAGTCCTCGGGGTGGGCCATCTTTTCCCATTCCTCCAGCAGGCTCGAGTCGGTGCGGCGTATCATGTCGCCGAGGTAGTCTTCCATCTCGTGGAGTTCGTCATTCTTGTAGCCGTCGGGCACCGTTTGGCTCAAAACCTTATATACGTAGTTGAGGTGCCGGAGCAAAATCGCTTCCATGCGCTGCAGGCCGTACTGCTTCACGTAGCCGCTGAAGGTGCTGAAGTTCTCGAACATCTCGCGCACGATGCTCTTGGGTTCCACGTTCACGTCGACCCACGGGTGCTGTTCCGCAAACTCGTTGTACGTGCCGTAGATAAACTCGCGGAGCGGCTTGGGGTACTCGACCTTCTCGATTTCTTCCATGCGCTGGTTGTATTCCATGCCCTGCGCCTTGAGTTCGTCGAGCCTTGCCGTGCGGGCCTTGTTCTGCTGGATGCGAAGAATCGCCTCCGGGTTCTCTACGATGCTTTCGCACAACGTAATTACGTCGAGCGCGTATTCCGGGCTTTCGCTGTCCAGTTTCGGGAGCGTATCTACCAGGTAGAGCGAGAGCGGCTGGTTCATCGCGAAGTCGTCTTGCAGGTCCATGTTCACGCGCAGGTGGCTGTAGCCTTCGGCTACGGGCTTCACGAACTCCACGATGTTCTTTTCCACCAGGCTTCGGAAAAGCTGGAAGGAGCGGTGCTGCAGCTGCTTCTTGCTCGCTGCACTTTCGTGGCAGTCCTTGATGAGCGTGCGCATCGCCTTGCAGCCGTCGGTCTCGCGGCTCAGGATATTCAGGAGCATCCCGTGATCTACGCGGAAGCTCGAGGTGAGTGGTTCGGGCTGCGCGTCAATCAGGCGCCTATACGTGCTCTCGTCGAAGGGGACGTAGCCGTGCTCGGGCGGTTTGCGTTTCTGGAACTTCTTCCCTGTCTGGCGGCTCTTCGCCTCGAGTTTCAGGTTCTCGATTACATGTTCGGGAGCTTGCGCCACCACGTATCCGATGTTGTCGAATCCCTTGCGCCCTGCGCGGCCCGCAATCTGGTGGAAGTCGCGTGCGGTTAATATCGCGGTCTTGTCGCCGCTGTACTTGCAGAGCTGCGTAAAGAGAACCGTGCGTATGGGGACGTTCACGCCCACGCCGAGCGTGTCGGTACCGCAGATGACTTTCAGTAAACCTTGCTGTGCGAGCTTTTCGCAGAGGATGCGGTACTTGGGCAATAGCCCCGCGTGGTGCAGGCCGATTCCCTGCTTGAGCCAGCGCTTGACATCCGGGCCGTACGGGCTCGAGAATCGCACTTCCTTGATGGCCTCGTTTATCGCCTGCTTTTCTTCGCGGGTGCACAGGTCGAGGCTCATGAAGTTCTGCGCATTGGTGGCGGCTGCGGCCTGCGTAAAATGAACGACGTAGACGGGCGCCTTGCCCTCGTTCACGAGTTTCTGCACTTCGGTCGAAAGTTCCGTGGTGCTGTAGGTAAAATCGAGCGGGACGGGCCTCTGCGAGGAACGGACGGTGACCGACTGCCTGCCGGTATGCTTCGTCATCTCGCGTTCGAAAAATTCCGTTGCACCGACGGTCGCGCTCATCAGGAGGAATCGAGACTGCGGGAGCGTCAGGAGCGGTATTTGCCAGGCGACTCCGCGTTCGCGGTCGGAATAGTAGTGGAATTCGTCCATCACTATATCGGTAATCGTGAGTTTCTCGCCTTCGCAGAGAGCCATGTTGCTTAAAATTTCTGCGGTGCAGCAGAGTATGGGGGCGTCGCGGTTCACAGTCGCGTCGCCGGTAGAAAGCCCCACGTTCTCGGGCCCGAATTCCTTGCAGAGCGCCATCCACTTCTCGTTCACGAGCGCCTTGATGGGGCAGGTGTACACGCTCTTGCGGCCATGCGCGATGCTGTCGAAATGGAGCGCGAGGGCGACCATCGACTTGCCCGAACCCGTGGGTGTATTCAGGATAACGTTCTTGCCGTCCAGAAGTTCGAGGATGGCCTCTTCCTGCGCAGGGTAGAGCGTGGTTCCGCGGGACTGCGCCCATTCCATGAATGCTTCCAGGATGTCCTCAGAAGCGGGCGCAGAGTGGCCTCCTGCCGGGTTTGCGGTGAATCCTGCAATGAAATCCTTGAGTGTGGCCTTGTTTTGCTCTGCCATAATGCGCAAAGATAGTTCTTTTGTCCCGACTGTAATTTTAAGATTTCTATTATTTTGAAAAAATAAAAGGAACCTAGCATGAAAGGAATCGTTCTCGCCGGGGGCTCCGGCACAAGGCTCTACCCGCTGACCATGGTCACCAGCAAGCAGCTCTTGCCGGTCTACGACAAGCCCATGATCTACTACCCGCTTTCGACCTTGATGCTTGCGGGCATCCGCGAAATCCTCATCATCTCGACACCGACGGACCTGCCGAATTTCGAGCGCCTGCTGGGCGACGGTTCCGCGATGGGTCTCAAGCTCAGTTACAAGGTGCAGCCGAGCCCCGATGGCCTGGCGCAGGCGTTTATCCTGGGCGAGGAATTTATCGGTAACGACTGCTGCGCGATGGTGCTGGGCGACAACATCTTCTACGGCAACGGCTTCAGCCCGCTTCTGAAGGCTGCGGTGAAAAACGCCGAGGAGAACGGCCGCGCGAGCGTGTTCGGTTATTACGTGGAAGACCCCGAACGCTTTGGCGTGGTGGAATTCGACAAGGCAGGTAAAGTAATTTCTGTGGAAGAGAAGCCGAAGGAACCCAAGAGCAACTACGCGATTACGGGCCTCTACTTCTATGACAACCGCGTGAGCGGATTTGCGAAGGCCCAGAAGCCGAGCGCCCGCGGGGAACTCGAGATTACCGACTTGAACAAGACGTACCTCGACAGGGGAGAACTCGACGTGAAACTGCTCGGGCGTGGATTCGCATGGCTCGATACCGGCACGATGGACAGCCTGATTGAAGCGGGCGAGTTCGTGAAGATGATCGAGAACCGCCAGGGCATCCAGATTTCTGCGGTCGAGGAAATCGCCTACGTGAACGGTTGGATTAGCAAGGAAAAGTTGCTCGAGTCTGCCGCCAAGTACGGGAAGTCTCCCTACGGTCAGCACCTGCGCAAGGTCGCTGAAGGGAAAATCAGGTACTAGTTCAAATTTGAAGTAAAAATCCCGCTTTTTTGACCAAAATCGCCAGTTTGGCTATTGACAACTTATCCATGCGAACATGCTTTTCGCATGGAATTTTTTCATGATTTGTGGATAATTTTAGAGTGGTGAGTTATATAAATGCCTCTCGGGGCGAAAGGGATGTAACATGAAGTTCGCTAAGACTGCAAGAATTGCTGCTACCGTCATCGGTTTTGGGCTCTGCACGCAGGCCATGGCCGAAAACCCGCTTATCCAGACATATTATTCTCCGGACCCGGCGCCTGTCGTGTTTGGCGATACGCTTTGCACCTATTCCGGCAACGACGAGGGCGGTAGCTTCTTCACAATGCATGGCTGGCGCGTATCGTGCACCACGGATATGGTGAACTGGACCGACATGAACACCCTCATTTTGGAAGCGGGTGACTTTAACGGTTCTGCCAAGAAAAACGGCGACTGGGCTTCTCAATGCATTCGCCGCAACGACAAGTACTATTATTACGTGACCGTGGAATCCACCCGCGGAGGCCGCGCCGTCAACGTAGCCGTGTCCGACAAGAAGGAAGGCCCCTTCAAGGACGCCCTGAACGGCAAGCACCTGGCGGGCCCCAACTGGGACTACATCGACCCCACCGTATTTATTGACGACGATGGCCAGGCATGGCTCTACTGGGGTAACCCGAAGCTCTATTACTGCCCCCTCAAGGAGAACATGATTGAATGCGCAAGCGAAATCAAGGTCTCCGATATGAGCACCTTTAACGGCAAGTATACCGAAGGCCCGTGGATTCACAAGCGCGGCAAGAAGTATTACATGATTTACGCTGCCGGTGGCATTCCAGAATCCATTGACTATTCCTGGAGCGATTCTCCGACGGGCCCCTGGACTTACAAGGGCGTCATTATGCCGAGTAGCGAACCGGGTTCCGCGTTCACCGTCCACTCCGGCATTGTCGACTTTAAGGGCCGCAGCTTCTTCTTCTACCATAACCAGAAGAACGTGAAGGGCGGCGGCTACAGCCGTTCTACCGCCATCGAAGAATTCACCTGGAATGCCGACGGTACCATTCCCACAATCCGTGCCACCAACAATGGCGTCGTGAAGCCTATCAAGAACCTTGACCCGTTCGTGCGCGTGGAAGCCGAAACCAAGGCCTGGGTTGGCGGCATGACTGTCAATACGTCGGGCGGTTACACCATCATCGAGCATGTCGGTGCCGAATACGGCAATGTGTTCCTCACCAAGATGAACAGCGGATTCTACACGAAGGTGCGCTCTGTTGACATGGGCGACGGTGCCGACCGCATTATCGTTTGCACCAGGGGTAATGGTGGTAAGCTTGAACTGCATGCCGGTTCCGAAAACGGCGCTCTCCTTGCGTCCATGAATATCCCTGCAAGTTCTGCTTGGGAAGAACATACCTTCGATGTGACCGATGCTGCCGGCGTCGACGATCTGTTCTTTGTGGTAAAGCAGGGCGGGTTCGATTTCGACTACTGGTACATGGAAAGCGAAAAGACTGCCGTTCCGCAGACGCCTTACAAGGGCACTGCCGCTACGGTTCCGGGCAAGATCGAGGCTGAAAACTATGACGAAGGCGGCCACAACAAGGCTTTCTACGATAACGACCGCGAAAATCAGGGCAAGGCCTACCGCGAAGACGAAGTTGACGTGGTCGACATTAGCGATTCCAAGTGCGGTGATGCTGCCTGCACGGGTTATGCCATCGGTTACACCAATGACGGCGAATGGATGGAATACACCATCAATGTCGCTGCCGATGCCAAGTACGATATCACCGCGAATGTGGCGACCGCATTCGAAACATCTGCGATGCAGCTGTTCATTGACGACAAGGAAATCACCGAATCGGTGGTTGCCCCGAAGGTCGATTCCGTGTGGACTACGTATAAGGTAATTGACGTGGGCTCCGCGGAACTCAAGAAGGGCGAACACGTGCTCAAGCTCCTGATTACGGGCGCCTACCTGAACGTGGACTGGATTCAGTTTACCGATCCGAATACGGTGGCTCTCGGTCAGGAGATTCGTGTTGCTCCCCAGCATCCGTCTGCCTATAACGTGTTCAGCGCGATGGGCAAGTTCCTCGGCCATATCGATAATGCGGGTGCGGACCTCTCCGCAACCCTCAAGCAGGCGGGCTTTGCGAACGGCATCTATATCATGCGCGGTGTCGACCATTCCAGGCCCCTTCGCGTGATGGTGAAGTAAAGGTCTTTTATAACGGATGGCGCCCCGCTAGCGATAGCGGGGTGTCTTTTTTCATCCGTCGCTTCCTATATTTTCATCGTGCAATCGCGAACTTATGCAGCCATAGACCTCAAGTCGTTCTTTGCTTCGGTGGAATGTATCCTCCGGGGTATTGACCCGTTGAAGGCGAAACTCGTGGTGGCCGACGAGAGCCGTACCGAGAAGACGATTTGCCTTGCGGTGACGCCAGCCTTGAAGGCCTACGGGATTCCCGGGCGTGCCCGCCTTTTCGAGGTGAACCAGAAGGTTCGTGAAGTCGAACGCAAGACGGGCGAGAAGATAGAATTTATCATCGCAAAACCGCAGATGGCCAAGTACGTGGAGTTTTCCACGAGGGTTTACAACGTTTATTTGAAATACGTGAGCGCCGAGGATATCCACGCTTATTCCATTGACGAATGTTTCTTGGACTTGACACGCTACCTTAAGTTGTATAAGAAACCGGCGCGCGAACTGGTGAAGACGATTATACAGGATGTGTTCACGACTACGGGCATTACGGCGACAGGCGGGATAGGCACGAACCTTTACTTGTGCAAGGTCGCGATGGACGTGATGGCGAAGCATGTGGAAGCTGATGAAGATGGCGTGCGCATCGCGGAACTTGACGAGATGAGCTACCGCAGGCAGCTGTGGTCGCACCAGCCGATAACGAGCTTTTGGCAGGTGGGGCGCGGGATTGCTGCTCGCCTGGAAAAGTGCTACTTGAATGGTGGGCGTGGAATCCGTACGATGGGCGATATCGCCCGTGTGAGCGTCAAGAATCCCGATGCACTTTACAAGATGCTCGGTGTGAATGCGGAGATATTGATAGACCATGCCTGGGGTTACGAACCCTGCACGATTGCCGACATCAAGAAGGCGAAACCCCGGAGTCGCAGTACCGGCGAGGGCCAGGTGCTGCAGGACCCGTACCCTTTTGACAAGGCGAGGCTCGTGGTGCGCGAGATGGTCGATACAGTCTCGATGGCGCTGGTTTCGCACGACCTGGTGACAAATGCCATGGTGCTTACTGTGGGTTACGACCGCGAAAATGTGGACAAGGGAATTTACCGCAGCGAGACCGTAGTGGATTTCTACGGACGGACAATCCCGAAGCCTGCTCACGGGACGGCGAATATCGGCTACTACACGAGTTCGCAGGCCGTGATGGCGGAAGCCGTGATGAAGCTCTTCGACCGCATCGTGGATCCGAACTTGACAGTGCGACGTCTGAACCTTGTAGCGACGGACATTGTGGATGCGAGCTACGAACAGTACGATCTGTTTACCGACGTGCAAAAACAACAGCGCGAAAAGAAGCGCCTGAAGGCGGAGCTCCTCATCAAGAAGCGCTTTGGCAAGAACGCCATCGTGAAGGGCATGGATTTGCAGGAGGGGGCTACCACCATCGAGCGGAACGGGCAGATTGGAGGACATCGTGCGTGACGACTACAGCGACATAATAAACTTGCCGTATCCGCGCGACGATTGGAACTTCCTCATGAAGCATCCGCGTATGGCCGTGGTTGACCGAGCAAAGTTTTTTCATCCTTTCGCTGCTCTCCGCGGACATGCGGAAGCGCTTGATGCGACTGCCGAAAAGAAACAGGATGCAGTGGAAAACGAGTTTGGCTACGATGACGATTTTGGCGCGTGATTTTACAGATAGTGAAAACGCTATTGATATAGTTATAATTTATAGCTTGGCATAAGAAAGTAGTATTGTCGCGGGGCCTTGTAATGCGGGGGCCGCATTTCTATTTTTGCGCCGTCTTTTAAACTACATGGAGGCGTTTTATGGAAAAACGTACAGGCTTGTTTTCGAATGGAATCATCTGGTTCGGTGTCGCCATTTCTGTTTCCGAAATCGAGGCGGGCATCGAAATCGGTGCCGCGGCTGCACGCGATTCCTTGTGGCTCCCGCTAATCCTCGGCCATGTGCTGGGCGGCATCCTGCTCTTTTTCGTGGGCCTCATCGGTGCGCGCGTGCGTGTGAACGCGATGGAAACGACCGCCTCCGCCTTCGGTAAGTACGGCTCCAAGTTTTTTGCCGCGCTGAACGTTTTCCAGCTGCTCGCGTGGGTGGCCGTGCTGAACGCGCAGGGCGCTTCCGCCTTGGCGGGGCTCAACCTGCCTATTTCTTTCCCGCTTACGTGCGCCATTCTTGCGGTGTTTATCGCCATCTGGGTGTTTGTCGGGCTCAAGCGTTCCGCGAACGTGACGACGGTCGTGATGGCGGCGCTTGCGGTTTTGCTTGCGATTCTTTCTGTTAAACTGTTCGGGCTCAATGGCGCCGATAGCACGACCGTCGCCGGCGCTGCCGCCGGGGCCGCCGCGGGTTCCGTAGCGTTACTCGGCTTCTGGAATATCTTCGAGATTTCCATCGCCATGCCCATCTCCTGGCTGCCGGTGATTTCGGACTATACGAAGGATGTTGAAAATCCGGTGAAGGCGACGGCGGTTTCCGCGGCGGCCTACACGTTCGCAAGCCTCTGGATGTACATTCTCGGCATCGAAATTGCGGGCATCGGTGCGAACAACAACATCGCGCAGGCCATTCTCCTTGCAGGCCTCGGCATCCCGGGAATCATCATCGTGGTGCTCTCTACCGTCACGACAAACTTCCTTGCGGCCAATTCCGCAGGCGAATCCTCAAAGGCGATTTACGGCAAAATCAACCCGAAGATTGCAGGCGTTATCGTGAGCCTCTTGAGTGCGGCGCTTGCCATCTCGGGAATCATGGAACACTACATCAGCTTCCTCTACCTGATTGCCTCGGTATTCGCGCCCATGGCAGCCGTGTTGCTCGTCTCGTTCTACTTCGGGAAGGTTGGCACAGTCGATGCCCGCGAAAACAGCGCACGCGCCGCATCTCTCGGATTCTGGCTCTGGAACCTTTTCTCTTGGCTTGCGGGTTTCATTGTCTATCAGGTCGCCGAGCACCTTGATTCCGTGCCGCTCGGCCCCACACTCCTCGCCGTTATCGTATCGGCCGTATTTGCCTATGCACGCGTGCTATTCCGCGGCATCCATGGCAGGCAATAATTTCTAAATTATAACTCGCTATGCCACAGAAGAAGATTGCCCTCATCAACGATATCACCGGATTCGGCCGCTGCTCGGTCGCCGTCATGGCGCCAGTCATCTCGGCCATGAAAATCCAGGCGGTCGCGGTACCTACGGCAATACTTTCTACGCATACGCAGTTCCCCAAGTATTTCTTTGACGATTACACCTCCAAAATGCGCGACTACATCCAGACCTACAAGGACCTGGACATGAGTTTTGACGCCATCGCGACGGGCTTTCTCGGCTCCGAAGAGCAGGTGGACATCGTCATCGACTTCATCAGGACTTTCAAGAAGAAGGGCGTGTTCACGCTTGTCGACCCGGTGATGGGCGACTACGGCAGGCTCTACACCACGTACACGCCGGAACTTTGCGAAAAGATGCGCGCGCTCGTGCATTACGCCGACATCCTCACGCCGAACCTCACCGAACTCTGCTCGCTTACAGGTTCCGATTACCGCGACGGGAAACTCACTCCGGTAGAAATCGAGAACATGTGCAAAACACTTGCCGAGCAGGGTCCTGAACACATCGTGGTGACGGGCGTCCATTACAGCAGTAAGCAGATCATGAATTTCGTTTATAGCAGGGGCGAAGAACCGAAAATTGTGATGGCCGACCGCATCGGTGGCGACCGCAGCGGAACGGGCGACGTGATAAGCGCGGTAATCGCGGGTATGTACCTGAACGGCCACGATTTTTACGAGTCGGTGAAGAAGGCTGCCGAATTCGCGTCCAAGTGTATTGAATATTGTGTACAAAATAATGTTCCCGAACACTGGGGCCTGAGCGTCGAGATGTACCTTCGCGACCTCATAGAAGATTAAAGGGGGGCCAAATGATAGTTTATACCGTGACAGGAAAAGTCGGCCAGGCCGGCTATTTGGATATCGCGAACAGCGGCGACATTGCTGGCAAGAACATCTACGTGAACATGACGAACCGCTGCCCGTGCAGTTGCGTGTTTTGCCTGCGCCAGACGAAGAAGATGATGGAAGGCAATTCGCTCTGGCTCAAGGAAGGTGAACCGAGCGTCGAGCGCGTGATGGAAATTTTCGACGCATACGACCTGAACGCAATCAACGACCTGGTTTTTTGCGGGTTCGGCGAACCGCTCGAACGCCTGCACGACGTGTGCGAGGTGATTGATCGGCTCAAGGCGAAGTACCCGAAGCTCAAGGTGCGCGTGAACACGAACGGCCTTGCGAACCTGATCCACGGCAAGGATATCACGCCCGAACTCGAAGGCCGCTTCGACACGGTTTCCATTTCGCTGAACGCCCCCAACGCCGAAGAATTCCTCGCACTCACGCGCTCCAAGTTCGGCATCAAGTCTTACGATGCGCTCAAGGAATTCGCCGTGCTAGCGAAGGCCCACGTGAAGAACGTCGTCATGACCGTCGTCGAGAAGGTGATGCCCGAAGAAAAGATCGAGATTTGCCGCAAACTGTGCGATGAACTCGGCGTCACGCTACGCGTGCGTCCGTTCGAGGAGTAAATGCTAACTCGGTGCGGAGAATGCTGATGTTGCGTTTGATTGTAATGTGTTTGGCGGTGGCGCTTGCCTGCACGAATTCGTTTGCGGCGAAGTCCGGCGCAAAATCTAAACCAGCAAAAGCATCGTCCGCAAAGTCGAAGCCCGCGAAAACGGCCTCTAAATCCAAGGCTCTCGAGTTCAAGGACCCGCGCGACAAGCAGACCTACCGCCTCGTGAAAATCGGGGACCGCACCTGGTTCGGCGACAATCTGAATTTCGAGTCCGAAGGCAGTTTCTGCTTCGATGACGACGACAACAACTGCATGGCTTATGGCCGCCTCTACACGTGGGATGCCGCCCGCAGTGCGTGCCCTTCCGGTTTCCGCCTGCCGAAGCACGAAGATTTCGAGAGCCTCTGGAACGCAGCCGGTGGCGACTACAATGCAGGCTACCTGCTCAAGACAAACTATGGATGGAAGGGCGACACCAACGGCAACGATACGCTCAAGTTCGGTGCCATGCCTGCCGGCAATCGCTTTGACGACGCCACCTACGGCAACCTTGCCAAGTTCGCCTTTTTCTGGAGTGCCGACGATGCTCTGGAAGATATCGGGCAGGGCGAAGCCCGCGTTTGGTACCTCACGAACAAGTCGATGGCTTTCGGCTACACTTCGAAATCAAAAGTTTTCGGTTTTTCGGTGCGTTGCGTCAAATAGAGCGTTTTTCCTTGCTTTATTGTAAAATTTCAATCGCTTTTACAACGTTTTTTGGGTTAAAGCATCGCAATGTTTCTTTTTTTATTTATTTTTATGGAAACACAAAAAAAGGAAGAACATATGAAGAAAAAACTTTTCCCCCTCCTTGGTTCCCTCCTGCTTTGCGCAGGCTGTGAAATTACGGTAACGGATAACACCGAAATTAGCGAACCCTCTGACACTCCGGTATCTCTTGGTCAGCTTCCCAAGGATTACTATATCAAGGACCTGATGGCCTACACTTGGTCTGACGGTGCTGGTCAGGCAACCGTTTATTCCTCGACCTGTAAGGAAGAGAATTATGAACTCGTCTGGAAGGCCGACAATCAGAAGGAATATGTCGTCACCTTCTATGATTACCCCTCTCGTGACTCTCTCGAAATGATGATTGGTGCTGCAAGCTTCGGCATGTACTATGATGCCGACATGAGCAATCCGTATCCGGCAGGCCGTATCTACCAGGCCGACCAGATTAACAAGGATGCCATCAGCGGTTTCGTTATCGGCTACGACACCTATGCTAGCGTAGGCTTCATCAACACGGAATGCCCGGTCGAAGATCTCGATTTCGCCGACGAAATCATGGACTTCCTCAAGATCAACGCAAATGACCAGGTAAGTTACAACTGCAATACGGTCACTGCTGCTGGCGTAGATATCAAGCTCGTGTCCAACAAGCCGACTTCCGTTTCTTACTCCATTTCGTTCGAAGGCAACAAGTGTGACCTCACCGAAACGCTCCGTTTTGCCTTCTATGAAGATGACTGCAAGGCCGCTTACGATGACTTCCTGATTGACGCAGAAGCCGAACCGGGCCTCCGCTTCGACATGAACGATTACAGCTACAGCCTCGAAACCGAGAGCCTCCGCTGCCTCGACAACCTCCTCGACGACTTCTACATGGACGCCCCGCTCTTCAAGGGCAAGAAGGTCGAAAAGAGGAGCGGCAAGGAATTTGCCAAGTTCCTCAACAAGATGTCGAAGAAGATCCGCAAGTAGTCTAAACGGCAAAGCTTGATAAAGGGATTCCCCGGAATGGGGAATCTCTTTTTTTGTTAGATTTGAAACGATGCCGCAATCTGTCCGCAACATTGCTATACTCGCGCATGTCGATGCCGGAAAGACGACCCTTTCCGAGCGTATATTGTTTGCGGCGGGCGAGGTGCGCAGGCCGGGAAAGGTCGAAGAGGGCCTTGCCACGATGGACTACATGCCCGAAGAAAAGGAACGCGGCATCACCATCGAGAGCGGAGTCGCGCACTTCGAGTGGAAGAACACCTGGTTCAACTTTATCGATACGCCGGGGCATGTGGATTTCGGTGCCGAAGTCGACATGGCGCTCTCGGCCGTGGAAGGCGCCGTGCTCGTGGTGAGTGCGGCAAGCGGGGTCGAAACGCAGACGGTCGCCGCGTTCAAAAAGTTGCGCGAGGCGGGAGTGCGAACCATCCTGTTCGTGAACAAGCTGGATAATCCCGACTATTCGCTTGACGAAACTCTCATCAACATCGAAGAAATCCTGGGCGTGCGTCCGGTGCTGATGACACTTCCGCAATACGAGAACGGCCGTATGTCGGGGGTGCTCGATGTGCTCAGCCAGAGCAGACTCGTCCATTCGGAAACGGGCGAGGAAGTGGTCGATGACGGTTGGAATGTCGAAGACGGATGGGACGGTTCCCAGGAACTGAAAAAGCATTATGTCGAAGCGTCCGAGTTCGCGAGCAATTTCGACGACGAGGTGCTGAAGCTTGCCGTTGATGGTAAACGCGTTCCGCCCAAGACGCTGCTGCGAGGCCTCAAGGCGCTTGCCAATAGCGATGATTTTGCGCTCTGCTATGCGGGTTCTGCAATGGAAGGCTACGGCGTGCGGAGCCTTGTCACAGCGCTTTCTTTCTTCTTGCCCGAACCGCCCGTGTTTGCCGATGGTGAACTCGGACAGGTGATTCGCTTGCGCCATTTCAAGGGCGTGGGCGAAATTTCGCTATTCCGCAGCCATACGGACATGGAACGCAAGGAGTGGCCCGCGGGTTTTGAGTTCTCGCGCCTCAAGGCGAACTTGCTGCAGCCTGTCGACGAAATCCGTTCGGGCGATATTTACGCGATGCGCACCCCGTTCGAGACAGAACTCGGACAGGTCATCTATGCGGATGGCACTTCGCCCTCGCCGCAGGCCGAAGCGGCGTCCGACGATGACATGCCGACCTCCATCCGCGACAAGTACCAGCCGCTTTTGCAGACGCGCGTGGAATGCCTCGGCTCTGAAGACTACCACCATGTGGAAAAGAGCCTCAATACGCTTGGCCGCATGGATCCCAGTTTCCGCGTGCAGAAGGACGATGGCGGATTCTGGTACCTGCATACTGTGGGCGAGGTGCAGCTCGATGTGTTGCTTGCCCGCCTCAAGCGCGAATTCGGTTGCGAAGTCAAAGCAGGTAGCCCCGAAGTCCGCTGGCAGGAGCGCCTGTGCCGTAACGTGGGCCCTGTCGAAAATACCTTCCAGCTTGGCCCCCACAGGATTTCCATCAAGCTTTCCGCTTCCCCGCTTGATGGCGATGCTCATGACATCCGACTTTCTGCTGAGTTCCTTGAGACGGCTCCACGCGAAATTCTGGCGGGCGTCCGTTCGGCTCTCCTGGAATCAACCGAGGTGGGAATCCTTGGCAAGGGAGCCCTTGTCGGTGTTTGCTTCGAAGTCCATGAATTTACATGGACCGAGGGGGCCTTGCCGCCCATGATCAAGAAGGCGTGTGCCGATGCAGTGACCAAGCTAATCAAGCCTGCCGATGTGGAACTTTACGAGCCCATCATGGAACTTTCGCTGGAATGCCCCGTGAACTTTGCGGGTCTTGTCACCGGCGATATCCAGGCCCGCGACGGCAAGGTGAAGGAAATCGGCGGTGATGGCAAGATACACTTCTTGAAGGCGGATGTGCCGCTGCGGAAAATCTTCGGTTACGCTACCGGCGTGCGCAGCATCAGCAAGGGCACTGCGCTCTACAGCATGAAACTGCTTGGTTACAAGCCTGCGACGGTTTGATATATATTTAGACTATGAACAATAAAATCCCCAATCCAAATACAGTCCACCCGATTGCTGGCTACGACAAGGAAATCTACGTCAAGCCTACCATCAAGAACCCGAACATCATCGTCGGGGATTTTACCTACATCGCCGACTCGGAATTTGAAAGCCACGTGACGCACCATTACGACTTTATCGGCGACAAGCTCATTATCGGGAAGTTCTGCCAGATTGCCGCGGGCGTAGAATTTGTAATGAACGGGGCGAACCACCAGATGAACGCCGTTTCCACATTCCCGTTCTACACGCTAGAAGGCTGGAACATGAAACCGCCTGCCGCTGGCGACATGCCGTTCAAGGGCGATACCGTCATTGGGAACGACGTGTGGATTGGGCAGAACGCGACTATTTTGCCTGGCGTGCATATTGGCGACGGTGCCATCATTGGTGCAAACAGCGTCGTCGGCAGCAACGTGGAACCCTACGCGGTCGTGGTCGGGAATCCTGCTGAAACAATCCGTCACCGCTTTGACGGCGAATTGACTTCGCTGCTGCTAAAGTTCAAATGGTGGAACAAACCCGTTGAAGAAATCAACGCGTTGATTCCCTTGCTGACGAACGGCGATTTGGAGGCCGTAAAGCGGGAGTTGAAAAAAAGGATGGTGTAAGTCCTACATTCTCGCGGCTTTCGCGCGGCGCCTGAAGTGCTCGATAAGCGGGGCGACGGTTTCCTTGAAGTCGTCGTGCGTCTCGATGCGCACGAAGTCAATCGACATGCGCTGGAACAGTTCCTTGGTCGCCTTGCCCTGGCGCTTTGCCTCGCGGGCGAACGCCTCGCGAAATGCCGCATCGCCGGTATCAATCAGGAGCGTCTCGCCGGTTTCGGGGTCCTCGAGTTCCACGAGTCCCGCGGGAGGCAGTTCCATTTCGCGCGGGTCCACCACCGATACCGCAAGCACGTCGTGGCGCTTGCGCAAAATCTTGAACGCGTTCTCGAAACCTTCGTCCAGAAAGTCGCTCATCACCACGACCACGGCGCGGCGGTTCAGAATCTTGCCGGCATATTCCAGCGCCACCTGCGTGTTGGTGCCGTGATGCTGCGGCTTGAAATAAAGGATTTCTCGGATGAGGCGCAATACGTGCTTGCGGCCTTTCTCCGGCGGGATGAACAGTTCGACCTGGTCGGTGTAGATGAGCAGGCCGACCTTGTCGTTGTTCTTGATGGCGGCAAAGGCAAGGAGCGCTGTGAGGGTCGCCATGACTTCGCCCTTCATTTGCTTGCCGGAACCGAATTCCGAAGAACTGGAGGCGTCGACCATCAAAAGCATGGTCATTTCGCGCTCTTCGATAAACTTCTTCACGTAGGGCGTGCCGGTACGAGCGGTCACGTTCCAGTCGATGGTACGCACGTCGTCGCCCGGCATGTACTCGCGGACCTCGCTGAACTCCATACCGTTTCCCTTGAACGAACTGTGGTAGGCGCCGGTCATCACGGTGTCGAGCGTGCCGCGAACGCTGAGTTCGATGCGGCTCACGGTCTTTAGAACTTCTTTATCAAGCATTATTTTGTCATGCCCGCCTTGATCCTATCGGCCTTTGGCCTCCAGGATGACAGGGCATCTCCATTTTCTCATGTGAATATACAAAATTCGTGCGCGAAAGTCCAAAAAAAGAACTCCCGGCGTAAACCGGGAGCCCTCTAAGGAGAACAACGATTGGAGTACATTCTTAATCGATTAGCCGACGGTCAGCTTGCGGGCTGCGGCCTGGGCCTTCTTCGACAAGTCGAATTTCAAGATGCCGTTTTCGAGCGATACCTTGATGTTCTCGGTGTCGATGTCGTCGGCCAAGCGGAAGCTGCGCTCGAAGGTGAACTTCTCGTCCTTGCTGCGGACACGCGTCGCCTTGACGGTGATGATGTTCTTTTCGACCTGGATGTCCATGTCTTCTTTCTTCACGCCCGGGAGCTCGACTTCCAATGCGAACCCGTTTTCGGTCTCGTAGTAGTCGGCCTTCGGCGTGTAGGTGCATTCGCCCTTGGCGGCTTCGGCGTTGAAGTTGTCAAGGAAGTTCTGGATGCCATAGAATGCGGTCGGGAGAATCTGTGCGTTGATCATAATTTTACCTCTTTTGTTGCGGGCCCTTTTGGCGGGAACCCATTGTTTTTTGTCTTCGCACTACTATAAGCGAACTCCGTGCCAAAACGGGTGACTGATGCATCCGGAAACGAAAATCTGCCATTTTTCGAAGAAAATCGACAGTTTTGCGCTAAAGCCGTGCCAAAACCATGGCAGCCTATTTCATAAAAAAACATGCCGGTTTCACGTGCGAAACGCCGGCATTTATCATTTTGAAAAGTCGCAGAAGTAAAAAAGAAACGGCCCCCCGATGAAGGGGGACCGCTTGGGTTGGTTATGGAGGTACTCTTTAGAACTGTTCGAAGAACTTGCGGACTTCTTCGGGCACCCAGGTTTGTTCCCAGTTCCAGCCGATGCTCATGTTGCCCGTGTCGTGGGCGGTCCACTGGTGGTTTCCGGGCCAGCTGCACCACTTGACGGGGAAGCGTTCGTCCACTTTCTTGAAATCGTAGCACACGTGGCCGGTGTTCCCACTGATTTCCTGCGGTTTTTCGCTGCTCGCGTCGGTGAAGTCGCCGTTCGCATCGGCCTTGCCGTTCCTCTTCAGGATTCTCGGCAGTGCGCTGTTCTTGGCGCGGTTGTAGTCGCAGCGGTCGTCGTTCACGCCGTGCACGTTCATCCAGGCGATAGGCAGGTTCTTCATCGCGTTACCCTCGGGCAGCCAAATATTGTAGTCGGCCACGGCGTAGGTGGCCGCTGCGCGGACCCGGCTCTGCATGTCCTGCATCAGCGAGTAGCTGAACATGGCTCCGTAGCTGAACCCGGTGATGAACACGCGGCTCGTGTCGATACAGTAGTTCTCGTTCAGGGTGGTGAGTGTCTGGGCGAAAAAGTCATGGTCGGCCTGGCCCTTGCTCCATAGGCCGCCAATCGCATCGAGAGAGACGAAGATGTAGTCGCCGTTCTTGTCGAGCACCTGCTGGCCGTAGTAGGGCGTGGGGTGGTCGTAGTCGGGGTCGTGGTGCACAAAGTCTTCGCCTTTGCTGCCGTAGCAGTGCAGCGCGAATAGCACCTTGTGCGGCTTCTTGTTGTCGTAGTTCTTGGGCAGGGTGACGAAGTAGGTGCGGTTGTCGCTGCCTACCCGGATCTGGAACTGGTCGCCGTTCTCGACGCTCTTGACCTTTTGCAGCTTGGAATTGGAGCCGCAGCCCTTGCTGGGCGTGGGGTCGTTACCGATTGCATAGCCGAACTTGAACTGGGGTGCGGTCTTTACGAGCTTGACATCGAGCGTGGTGTCGAGAGTGCCGAGGGGGACCGTGAGCGTGTCGAAGCCTTCGGCCACGAAGCGGATGGATTCGCTCTGCTGCACCTGTTTCAGGAGGGCGCGGCCTTCGCTGTCGAGGGAATTGGTGTAGGAGCCGTTCGCGTTGAAGCGGAGGGTCTGTGTCGCGCTTCCCAGGGTCACCTTGGCGAAATACGTGCCCTTGGCCTTCACGCCGGAGGTGAGGTCCACCTGGCCTGCGCCATAGAGGGTCTGGGCGAACACCCGGTTTCCGAGCGAGTTGAAAATCATGACCTCGACGGGCTTGCTGCCGCTCTGCGCATAAGAGAGGATTCCGTTGCTTATGCCGATGTAGCCGGCGGTGGCGCCTGTAACCGGCCTGATTCCCGTTTCCTCGTCCTCGTGGATGGTAAACTTGCCCTGGTCGTCGGTCGTAGCGGTCTTGCCTTCCTTGAGGAGGCTCGCTGTGGCGCCCTTGATGGCTTTGCCCTGGTCATCGGAAACGGTTCCCGATACGGTATATGCAGAAACGGTCCCGCAGAATGCGAAGAGGCATGCTGCCGTGAAAAGACTGAAACCCTTGATTGTCATGAACACTCCTTTTCCCAAAAAACTATTAGGAACTACACCTTGCAATAAACTAATCTAAATCGTGACATATGAAATGTCGTGTGCTCGCCCGCCCTATTCATGGATGAATTGTCTACAAAAACAAATTTACAGGGATAAAGAAACGGCCCCCCGATGAAGGGGGACCGCTTGGGTTGGTTATGGAGGTACTCTTTAGAACTGTTCGAAGAACTTGCGGACTTCTTCGGGCACCCAGGTGTTCTGCCAGTTGCCGTTGTCGTAGGCGGTCCACTGGTGCTGACCGTTCCAGCTGCAGAACTTGACCGGGAAGCGTTCGTCGACGGTTGTGAAATCATAGCAGAGGTGGCCGGCGCCGCCGACTTCCTTCGGCTTTTCTGCGCTGGCATCGGTGAAGTTGCCATCTGCATCGGCCTTACCGTTGTTTTTGAGGATGCGCTTGAGTGCACTGTCACGAGCGCGGTTGTATTGGCAGGTGCCGTCGTTCTTGCCGTGCACGGCCATCCAGGCGATAGGCTTGCCCTTGTTCTGCGGCAGGTAGATATTGTAGTCGGCCGTTGCATACACGGCCACGGCGCGCAGGCGGTGCTGCATGTCCTGGGCCATGGAGTTGGTGACCATGGCGCCGAAACTGAAGCCCGTCATGAAGATACGGGTGGTATCGATGCAGTAATTCTCTTCGAGAGTCGTAATCAGCTGGTCAATGAACTTGTGGTCCTTGTCGCTGCTGACACTCCACGGCATGCCATCGGTATCGCCACGCGGGGCGACAAAGATGTAGTTGCCTTCCGTATCAAGCTTCTGCTGGCCGTAGTACGGAGACGGATGGTCCTGGTCCGGATAGTGGTGGACGAAGTCCTCGGCGTTAGAGCCCATGCAGTGCATGGCGAAGAGCAGCTTGTAAGGTTTCTTGTTGTCGTAGTTCTTCGGTAGCGTGATGAAGTATTCGCGGTTGTCGCTGCCCACTCTCATTTCGAAGCGGTCGCCGTTTTCGACGCTCTTGGTCTTCTGCAGCTTTGACGTCGTGCCGCAACCTTTACTCGGACGCGGTTCGTTCTTCAGGGCGTAGCCGAAGGTGAACTGTTCTTCGCCGCTGGTTATCTTGTTGAGGAAAATGTTGAGATTCGTGTCGAGCGTGCTGAGCGCCATGGAGAGCGTGTCGTAGCCGTCGGCGGAGATGATGAGTTTTTCTCCCGGTTGGACTTCCTTCAGCAGGGCACGGCCTTTGCTATCGAAGGAATTGGTGTAGGTTCCGTTTGCGCTGAAGCGGATGGTCTGCTTCACGCTGCCCATGGAAACCTTCGCAAAGTAGGTTCCTTTCGCCTTCACTCCGGAGGAAAGGTCCACCTGGCCTGCGCCATAGAGGGTCTGGCCAAACACGTTGTTGCCCATGGCGTCAAAAATCTTGACCTGGATGGGGTTGCCCCCGTTCTGGGAGTAAGAGAGGATTCCCGAATTGATGCTGATGTAGCCGGGGGCCTGCATGGGGTGCAGCGCGTCGGGCGGCGGGGTAATTGTATCCTGTTCGTCTTCGTGAATGGTGAACTTGCCTTCCGCATCTGTTGTCGCGGTCTTGTTCTCCTTGAGAAGCTGGACCTTGGCTCCGCTGATGGCGGGGCCGTTTATACTACCGTCGGTGACGGTGCCGCTTAGGGTGTATGCGGATGCGGCAGATACCGCGAGGGCTACTCCAATAACCAGAAGATTCTTCATCTTCAACTCTCCTTTTTTTAGAATATCCCAATACTCCACCCTCAAATCTACCCATATTTATGTTTAAATCCACTGCATGTAAATTTTAGTTTATGGATAAATTGTCCACGCTATTTTGAGAATCGAAACGCGAAAAAAAGAAAAACATGAAAAAAAGAACGCCGCTTTTTCCGGCGTTCCTGAACTTTTTTCGGTGCCTTGGAACTAGTCCAGCTTGCCCTGGTACAGGTCGAGCACCTTACGGGCGAGCAGGCTTGTGTATTTCGCGTTCACGAGCGTCACCTGCGCCTTCTCGAGGTTGTTCTTCTGGGTGAGGTAGTCGGTGTAGGTGAGGGCGCCAGCGTTCCGCTGTTCCTCGGCCACCAGGAGCGCCTCGTTCTCGGCTTCCACCTGGAGTATTGCCGCCTTCCACTGCATGTCGGCGCTCACCGCGTTCAGGTAGAGCTTCTCGATGTTGTTCTCGAGGTTCTTTGCGGTCTCTTGCATGCCGAGCTGCGCTTCCGATTCGCTGACCTGCGCGAGGAGCACCTTGTTGCTTGTGGACCCACCGTCGTAAATGGGGATGTTGATGCCGAGCGATACGGAATTCTGCCAGCCGTACTTGAGCTGGTCGCCGTATGCGCCCGACTCCCAAGCCTGGAGGCCCGTGCTGGAGTTTGCCCCGAGCGTTACCGTGATGGAACTTCCCTTGCCCGCGACCTCGGTGTTCTTCTTCGCCGCGCGAACCGAGATGCTGTCGGACTTGAGGCCCGGGTGCTGCTCCCTGACCGCCTTCTTGAGGTCGGCGAGCGCGGGTAGCGGTTCGAGAGAATCGGGGGAGGCGATGGAAGATTCCGGTGCGGAGATGTCGAATTCGGCGTCGTCGCCCAGTTCCAGCAGCTGCCGGAGCGATGTTTTCGCGGTACTTACCGCAAGCTGCGCCGAGAGTTGCGCCACCTGCTTCTGCAACACGTTGGACTGGCTCTGCGTGAGGTCCTTCTTGGTGATGGAGCCCGCCTCGAAAAGCTTGCCGTAGTGCTCGAATTCCGCCTGCGAGAGTTCCACGGATGCGTCTGCGGTACGAAGGTTCTCCTGTGCGGCGAGCAGGCTCATGTAGGCGTTCAGCACGCCTTCCTGGATGCTGCGTTCGGTCTGCTTTGTGGCGAGTGCGGCGGACTGCTTCTTGAGCTGGTTCACTTCGACGGTGGCGCCGCTCACCCCGCCGTCCCATAGCGTGTACGAGCCCGAAATTCCGAGGCTCAGGCGGTAGTGGTCTTCGTTGTGGACGAAGGGGTGGTCGTAGAGCGTGTTCTGGATGCTGGCCGAAACGGTGGGGCGGTTGCCGATGCTTGCCTGCTTGATGTTGATTTCGGCCTGTTGTTCGCGGAGTTTCGCGGTCTCGAGCGAGAGGCTCTTTTCCTTCGCCTGCTTGAGGCATGCGTCAAGCGTCCAGGTGTCGGCCTGGGCGAGGGTTGCCGTCATGAGGGTCGCGAGAATGATAGCCTTTCTGTTGTTCATGCCATTTAGATGCGCGGATGCAACGGTGCGTTGCGTGTCCGGGGTGTATAAGATAAAAAAAACAGAAACGGAAAAGGCCCGGACGATGCCGGACCTCTTCGAGTGGACGGTACTGGATTTGAACCAGTGACCTCTGCCGTGTGAAAGCAGCGCTCTAAACCAACTGAGCTAACCGTCCAAAATGGTAGCGCAAATATAAAAAAGGTGCTTGACCTTGTCAAGGGGTGACTACAGGTACTTGTCTTCGGCGCCGCGGAGGATGGTAAGGAACTCGGCCGGGGTCTTGGCGGCGATGAGGTCCTTGCGCACGTTGCCGTCGGCCAGGAGGCGGCTCACGGAAGACAGCGCCTTGAGGTGGGGGCCCACGGTGTTGCCCGGGCTCACGATGAGGATGAGCAGGTAGACCGGTTCGCCGTCGAAGGAAGCGAAGTCGAGACCGTTCTCGACAGTGGCGGCCACCATGCACATGCGGTCTACGTAGTCGATCTTTGCATGGGGGACGGCCAGCCCGCAACCGATACCGGTGGAGCGACTCTGCTCGCGGTTCCAGACGGCTTCGAAAATCTCGTCGCGGTGTTCAAGTTTGTAGGCGCTGCAGAGCGTGTCGACGAGCTCGTTGAGGATGTCCTCCTTCGTCTTGCTCGCGGAGTTGATCAAGATGCAGTTGTCTACGAATCTTTCAGAAAGTCGCATTTTGTTTTTCCTTATTCTATCCCACCAAACTTATATTTTAGAAAAATTTAACACAAATTTCGAGATTGTATTCATAAAATAATTTTTGGACCCTGCGAAGAGGGGCCGAAATGTCGAATTATTAGAATTTTGACAGCAAATCTGCAGTTTCGAAAGGCGAATTCAGGTCTTCGAGCGCCTTGATGGCCTTTTCCATGTGCGCAACGTCCACCTGGCCGGGGGCCTGCGCCTGCCCGATTGACCCGTACGTGAGGTTCGCCCCCTCCTTGAGCGACCAGATGCGGCTCGCCTTGCCCGTTTCGCCCATCCCGAACGCGGCGAAGAGCTCGAAATTCTGCGAATGGATGCGCGCGAACTTGTACAGGCGCTCGCAGTCGGTTTCGCTGTTGCTCATGGCGGCAATCTTCAGGCCGTCGGCCTTCATGCGCAGGCAGTCGCGGGCGAAGTCGTCCAGTTCCTGCAGGTTCGGAATGCGCAAAAAATTGTGCTGCGATACGAGAATCTTTGTCTTGCGGAGGTCGGCGAGATTCTTGAGGTTCTTGAAGTCGTACAGGCAGTCCTGCTCCAGGTCGAGCCATTCGGGCACATCGCCTTCGGCAAGAATCTTTGACCAGAGCGGGATGCGCGAGTACGCGTCCTTGTCGGGGAACCTGCCGCCGTCCCGTTCCAGGCGGATGGTGCCTACCTGCATGGCGCCCGGGGCAATCTTCTTCACGCGCCTTGAAAGCGCGGGCCATTCCTTTTCGGGAAAGAAGTCGTAGCGGATTTCGAGCGCGTTGCATGCCTCGATGTCCAGGAACACGGGGTTCATGGAGTCTTCTTCGATGGCGGAGAGGACTTCGGGGCCGATGAGGCCGACCAGGATTTTTTCGTTGCTCGCGGGCATGCGTTAAATATAGGAATTTGGCGCTTTACAATCCGTGCTTCCGGGACGATAATAAAATGAAATTTCTAAATTATACCCGAACAAAAAGGATTTATTATGGCCGATTGCAACGAAAAGAAAGAAAACCAGACTCCGGAAATGATGAAGAAGGCGGAAGAGTTCCTCGCTTCCAAACGCCGCATCTTCTTGTGGGGCGGTGTCGATGACGAGAGCGCCGAACGCATCGTGAAGCAGCTTCTGTACCTGGATTCCCTGAACCACGAAGACATCGTGTTCTTCATCAACAGCCCGGGCGGCGTGATTTCTAGCGGTCTCGCCATCTACGACTGCATGAACGCCATCCAGAGCGACGTGGTTACGGTCTGCTGCGGCCAGGCTGCCTCGATGGGGGCGGTCCTCCTCACTGCCGGTGCGAAGGGCAAGCGCGTCGCATGGCCGAACGCCCGCATCATGATTCACCAGCCGCTCATTCACGGCGAGATTGTGGCTCCCGCGAGCGACATCCAGATCCAGGCCGAAGAAATGCTGCGTATCCGCGGCATCACGGGCAAGATCCTTGCCGAGACCTCGGGCCACACGATCGAGGAAATCGACCGCGACACCGAACGCGACAACTTCATGAGTGCCGAAGAGGCCAAGGCCTACGGCCTGGTCGACAAGGTCGAGAGCTTGGTATAATGGGACTTTTTTCTGCCATCAAGAGCGGTCTTGCAAAGACGCGCGACGCCCTCATGGGCGAACTCAAGGGCATTGTCGGCGCGGGCAAGATTACCGACGACACGCTCGAGGAACTCGAGGAACACCTGATCAAGGCAGACGTGGGCGTGGAAGCCGCGTTCCTGCTGACGGATGCCCTCCGTGAACAGGCGCTGGGCAAGTCGCTCACCACCGAGCAGGTGCTCGACATCATGCGGAGCGAGGCGGAGCGCTTATTGAAGGACCCGCCGCTGTTTGAACTCAAGGGCAAGCCGCACGTGGTTCTCGTGATTGGCGTGAACGGCGCCGGCAAGACGACTACGATTGGCAAGCTCGCCGCCCGCTGGATAGGCGAAGGCAAGAAGGTGATGATTGCGGCCTGCGACACGTTCCGCGCCGCGGCCATCGAACAGCTGGAAACTTGGGCCGAGCGTAGCGGTGCAGAATTCGTGAAGCACCAGGAAGGGAGTGACCCGGCAGCCGTCGCGTTTGACGCGTGCCAGGCCGCCGTCGCCCGCGGGTGCGACGTGGTGCTGATTGATACCGCCGGCCGCCTGCACAACAAGGACTACCTGATGGAAGAGCTCAAGAAGATAGTCCGCGTGGTGAAAAAGGTGAACCCGGATTTTCCGCACGACATGTGGCTCGTGATAGACGGGAACACCGGACAGAATACCATCAACCAGACGAAGATTTTCAACCAGAGCTTCCCCCTGACGGGCCTCGTGGTCACCAAGCTCGACGGGACTGCGCGTGGAGGTGCCGTGCTCAGCATCGCAAGTTCGCTCCAGATTCCCATCCGCTGGATTGGCATGGGCGAGCGCATCGACCAGCTGGTGCCCTTCAGCAAGGCCGAATACGTGGAAGGCCTTTTCGAGAACGCGCTGGAAGAGAAAAACTGACGGAGCGGATTGCGATGGCGTTGCCGGTGCGAAAATTCCTTGTTCCTCTATGCTGCGCATTTGCGCTCCTGGCGGGCTGCTCCGACGATGCCCCTTCGGTCGATAAGAAACTGGTGAAGGCGTTCGTCGAGGTGCGGATGGCCGAACAGGCCTATGGCAAGGAGGCTCCGAACGTGAGACTGGCGCGCCGGACTATCCTTCAGAAATACGGCTACGACACGGAGTCGTTTGCGGCTGCCTGCGACAAGGTGCTTGAAAATCCCGAAAGCTGGGTCCCGTTCCAGCAGGCCGTGGTGGAACATGTCGATTCCCTGCTTGGGATTCCGAAACAGCCCAAGGATGACAAGAAAAAGGGGAAGAAAAAGTGAGCCCGCGCCGCCTCTCCATCGCTGGCCTCGTCTGTGCGGTTCTGCTGGTCCCTTCGGTTCCGGCATTGTCGGCCGTGCCCATGCAGAAGCCCCAAGTCCATTGGATGAGCTATTCCAAGGCCCTCGAAAAGGCGAAACAGAATCCGAAGCTCATCTTCGTGGACCTGTATGCGGACTGGTGTCTCCCTTGCCGAGTCATGGATGCGAACGTCTATTCCGACTCGACGGTCGCCTCTCTCCTGAACGACAAGTTCTATGCGGTGAAGCTTGACGTGGAATCCAAGGAAAAGATTGCGTGTGACGGCGAGCATAAGATTGTGAAGGATTGCATGACCCAGGTGTGGGAATTGAGCACTTTGCCGTCGTTCGTGCTGCTCGCTCCCAAGGGGCTTTCTATATTGACAGTGACGGATTCCATGAGTCCGCAGGAAATGCAGTCTCTCCTGTACCAGTTTTTGGCGAAGGAAGAGGAATGGAGCAAGCGATGAACGAACAGGTCCTTTTTTACATACAGGTTGCCTACTGGGTGCTGTTCTTCTTGCTTGCGCTTTGTTACGGGATATTCCCGGTGACGCTCCCGTTCGTGAGTGAACTGTTCAAACGCCGCCGTCGCCACATAGACGAACATTTCGAATTGCCGAATGTCTCGCTCCTCATATCTGCGTTCAACGAGGAAGGCGTCATCGAGAGGAAAATCCAGAATATCCTCGAAATCGACTATCCCAAGGAAAAACTCGAGGTGCTGATTGGCGACGATGGCTCTGCCGACCGCACCGCGGAGATTGTCGCGCGCTACGCCGACAAGGGCATTACCCTCGTGAAGGCGCCGAAGAACGCGGGCAAGGCGGCGATGCTCAACCGTCTGCAGAAAATTGCGAAGGGCGATATCCTTGTATTCTGTGACGCGAACACGATGTTTTTCCCGAACGTGGTCCGCAAGTTGGTGGAACCCTTCAAGGACAAGAAAATCGGTTGCACCTGCGGTCACCTGATTCTTTCGGACAAGAGCGGGACCATGCTTGGACAGGGCGAAAGTTCGTACTGGGACCTGGAATCCGAAATCAAGAAATTCGAGGGGATCCTGGATCGGCTCATCGGCGGTAACGGCGCCCTCTACGCCATTCGCCGGGAACTCTATACGGAACTGCCCGTAAAGAAGAGCGTCATGGACGACTTCTTCATTACGACGAAGATTCTCCAGAAAGGTTATTTCTGCACGTTTGTCGCGAGCGCCATCGGAACGGAGCAGACGTCGAAGGAAGGGAGCGGCGAGTTCCGCCGCAAGGTGCGTATTGGGCGGGCGAACTTCAACTACCTGCTTTCTTACCTGCCGCTCCTGAACCCGTTCAGACCGCTGCTTGCCTACCTCTTCTTTTCGCACAAGATTCTGCGCTGGTTCTCCCCGCATATCATTATCCTCCTGTTCGTGCTGAATGCACTGCTGCTACCCTTGGGCTTGTTTTACCAGGTGTCGTTCGGTCTCCTTGTGCTCGCGTTCCTCATTTGCGTCACTAAGGCCGTACCCAGCGCCTATTATTTCATGTCGATGAATTTCGCTCTCCTCAAGGGGTTCTTCCTTTCGTTCTCCCGCGAAAAGAGCGGCGGCTGGGCTCGTGAAGCCCGCAGCGACGAGTAGCTTATGAAAAAATTCCTGACTGCTATTTTGTTTGCGATTGCGTTTGCCGCGATTCCGGCGAACGCCTTCACGATGGATGTTCAGGGTGGAGTTGTAAACCATGTGAGTGAACTCTCGAAGTTCAACATGAGCTTTTACGGGCACCTGTGGTATCCTATCGACCAGATGCTCTTTGTGGGTTTTGGCGGCGGTTACCAGGAGCTTGATAACGTGGGCTATGTCCCTCTTTCCGGTAGTCTCTGGATGCGCCTTCCTTTTGGGCGGCAGGTGATGCCGGTTGCGACGGGCGATGTCGGATACATGATAGGCGAGCGCCACCAGATGTTCTGGCGGGCAGGCGGCGGCGTTGATATCAAGAACGGCGACTATTCCTCCATCCTGGTCATGGGCGGTTACGAATTTCTCAACCACGATGGGCACGGGTACGCCTTCTTGCAGATTGGCGTGCTGATAGAGCTGTAGCGAGATTGCCTTCCCGTTTTTGCAAACCGGAATCTGTTTGCACGAAAAAAGCCCCCTTTCGGGGGCTTCCTGATAATTGCGATAAGCGTTATTACAGCACGCCGTGAGCCTGGCGGGCAATCACGTCGAGCTGCTGTTCGCGCGTAAGCTTGATGAAACGCACCGCATAGCCGGATACGCGGATAGTGAAGTTCTGGTATTCTTCCTTCTCCGGGTGTTCCATCGCGTCCTTCAGCTTTTCGATGCCGAATACGTTCACGTTCAGGTGGTGGCTGCTCTTGCCGAAGTAGCCGTCGAGCACCTGCATGAGCTTTTCCGTGCGTTCGGTGTCATTGCTTCCGAGTGCGGCGGGGTTGATGGTCTGCGTATTGCTGATGCCGTCGAGGGCGTATTCATAGGGGAGTTTCGCCACCGAGTTGAGGCTTGCCAGCAGGCCGTTCTTTTCGGCTCCGTAGCTCGGGTTCGCACCCGGGGAGAGCGGTTCGCCTGCCTTGCGTCCGTCTGGGAGCGTACCAGTCGCCTTGCCATAGACAACGTTGCTTGTGATAGTGAGGATGCTGGTTGTCGGCTCGGACTTGCGGTACGTGGGGTTCTGGCGGATTTTCGCCATGAACGTCTTGAGCAACCACACGGCGATATCGTCGGCGCGGTCGTCGTCGTTTCCGTAACGCGGAAAATCGCCTTCGATCTGGAAATCCTGGGCGAGGCCCGTTTCCTTGTCGCGGATGACCTTCACCTTTGCATACTTCACGGCGCAGAGGCTGTCGACCACGTGGCTGAAACCTGCAATGCCGGTCGCGAACGTACGGCGCACGTCGGTATCGATGAGTGCCATCTCGGCTGCCTCGTAGTAGTACTTGTCGTGCATGTAGTGGATGAGGTTCAGCGTGTTCACGTACAGGCGGGCAAGCCAGTCGAGGTAGAGGTCGAACTTGTGCACCAGCTCGTCGTAGTCGAGGTATTCGCTCGTGATGGGCGGGTACTCGGGGCCAATCTGCTGCCCCTTGCAAATCGCTTCGTCCTTGCCTCCGTTGATGGCGTAGAGGAGCGTCTTCGCGAGGTTCGCGCGGGCGCCGAAGAACTGCATTTCCTTGCCGGTCTGCGTGGCGGACACGCAGCAGCAGATGCTGTAGTCGTCGCCCCAGATGGGGCGCATCGTGTCGTCGTTCTCGTACTGGATAGCGCTTGTCTTCACCGAGATTTCGGCGGCGAACTTCTTGAAGTTCTCGGGCAGGCGCGGGCTGTAGAGCACGGTGAGGTTCGGCTCGGGCGAGGGGCCCATGTTCACGAGCGTGTGGAGGAATCGGTAGTCCGTCTTCGTTACCATGTGGCGGCCGTCCTGGCCGATACCTGCGACTTCGAGGGTCGCCCACACCGGGTCACCGCTGAAGAGTTCGTTGTAGCTCGTGATGCGGGCGAACTTCACCATGCGGAGCTTCATCACGAAGTGGTCGACGAGTTCCTGGGCTTCCTCTTCGGTGAGGATTCCCTTCTGCATGTCGCGGTTGATGTAGATGTCGAGGAACGTGGAAACGCGACCCACGCTCATGGCGGCGCCGTTCTGTGTCTTGATGGCGGCGAGGTATCCGAAGTAGAGCCACTGCACGGCTTCGCGGGCGGTCTTCGCGGGCTGCGAGATGTCGTAGCCGTAGATCTTTGCCATTTCTTTCATGCCCTGGAGCGCCTTGATCTGTTCGGCGAGTTCTTCGCGCTGGCGGACGACTTCTTCGGACATGTCGGTCTCGTCGGTGAGGGCCTTGTCGGCCATCTTCTTCTCGATGAGGTAGTCGATGCCGTAGAGTGCCACTCGGCGGTAATCGCCCACGATTCGACCGCGACCGTAGGTGTCCGGAAGCCCGGTGATGATGTGCGCCTTGCGGGCCGCGCGCATGGCCGGGGTGTACGCGTCGAACACGCCCTGGTTGTGCGTCTTGTGGTAGTCCGTGAAGATGTGGTGCAGTTCTTCGCTCGGCGTGTAGCCGTAGTTCTTGCACGATTCTTCGGCCATCTTGATGCCGCCGAACGGCATGAACGCACGCTTCAGGGGCTTGTCCGTCTGCAGGCCCACGATCTTTTCGAGGTCCTTCATGGCGTCATCGATGTAGCCTGCCTTGTGGCTCGTGAGGCTGGAAACCACGTCGGTGTCCATGTCGAGCACGCCGCCCTTCGCAATCTCCTGCTTCTGTAAGTCTTGGACCTTGTTCCAGAGCTTGTTTGTAGCGTCTGTCGGCCCTACGAGGAACGACTTGTCCCCGTCATATTGCTTGTAGTTCTTCTGGATAAACAGGCGGACGTTGATGTCCTCTTTCCAGCGCTGGCCTACGAAGCCATCCCATTCTTCCTTGACAATCATGCTTTACCTTCTTTGCATCCTTATTCAAAAAGTCCTTGTTTTTTCCAAATTTACCAAAAAACAAAGGGCAGTTCTGGGGTGTTACGGGCCTTGCTTCTCGGTTTTCTTGTTTTTGTAATTATTACAAATATAAACAATAAATTATAAATTTGCAACCGGGAAATGTCTTTTTTTTGTAACTTGTTGAACCATAATGATATATTGAAATGCGAAGTTTTGGATATGTGATACTGTTGATACAGTCTAGTTTGGAAATTTACGTTTTTTTTACGTTGAGAGGAAAAAAAATGTGTATTTTTAAGGCATACTAAATGTTCTCCTCCTAAAGGAATCCCTGGACTTGTCCGGGGGTTTCTTTTTTTTGGATGAAATTTCTATCTTTACGCCCGAAAAATAAAAGGGACACATTATGCCTACAATGACTTCTGCGCAGGTGCGCGAATCTTTCATCAAGTTCTTTGAATCCAAGGGCCACCTCTTTGTGCGTTCTTCGCCGGTGGTCCCGCATGACGACCCGACGCTCATGTTCACGAATGCGGGCATGAACCAGTTCAAGGCCATCTTCCTGGGCGACAATCCGAAGGGCTGGAAGCGCGTATGCAACAGCCAGAAGTGTCTCCGCGTGTCCGGTAAGCACAACGACCTCGACGTGGTGGGCCGCGACAACTACCACCACACCTTCTTCGAAATGCTCGGCAACTGGAGCTTCGGCGACTACTACAAGAAAGAAGCCATCGCCTGGGCATGGGAACTTTTGACCGAAGTGTGGAAGCTCCCGAAGGAACGCCTGTTTGCAACCGTGTATCAGGACGATGACGAAGCCTGGCAGATTTGGAAGGACGTGTCCGGCCTCCCGGATGACCGCATCATGCGTTTTGACGCCCACAGCAACTTCTGGGAAATGGGCGACACCGGTCCGTGTGGCCCCTGCTCCGAAATCCACTACGACCGCGGCGACCTCGCTACGCAGGCCGAAACGTTCAAGGATCCCATCAAGGGCGTGAACGGCGAAAACGACCGCTACATCGAAATCTGGAACAACGTGTTCATGCAGTACGAACGCGTGAGCGACGGCAGCCTCATTCCGCTGAAGGCTAAGAACGTCGATACCGGTATGGGCTTCGAACGTATCTGCGCTATTCTGCAGGGCAAGACCAGCAACTACGACACCGACGTGTTCACCCCGATTATCGCAAAGGTTGCTGAACTTAGTGGCGTGCCGTACAACGATGGCGAAGCCGGTACTCCGCACCGCGTGATTGCCGACCACATCCGCGCAATCTCTTTCGCTATTGCCGACGGCGCTCTCCCGAGCAACGAAGGCCGTGGCTACGTGCTCCGCCGCATCTTGCGCCGCGCGAGCCGCTTTGCCCGCCTGCTTGGCCAGAAGAAGCCGTTCATTTGCCAGCTCGTGCAGGTGCTTGCCGACACGATGGGCGACGCCTTCCCGGAAATCCGCGAACGCAAGGAATTTGTTGCCTCTGTGATCAAGAGCGAAGAAGAAAGCTTTATCCGCACGCTCGACGCCGGCCTCGAACGCTTTGCCGCAATCTCCGCCGAACTCAAGAAGGGCGACAAAATTCCTGGTGATAAAGTCTTCCTGCTTTACGATACCTACGGATTCCCGCCGGACCTCACCGGCATTCTTGCCGAAGAAAAGGGCCTGACCATTGACGAAGAAGGCTATAACAAGTGCATGGAAGAACAGAAGGCCCGTGCCCGCGCCAACATGAAGCAGGGCATCAACACCATGGGTACCGAAGGCTGGACGCAGTACAGCGAAGAAAGCACCAAGTTCGTGGGCTATGAACTTTCCGCTTGCGAAACGAAGGTTGTTCGCTGGCGTGAAGACAAGGGAGTCCTCTCCATCGTGCTCGAAACTTCTCCGTTCTATGCCGAAATGGGTGGCCAGGTCGGCGACAAGGGAACGCTGGTTTCTGCTGATTTGGAAATTGACGTGTTCGACACCGTGAAGGTGAACGACACCGCCCTCTGCCGCGGCAAGGTGAAGAAGGGTACGGCCAACGAAACGACGATGGGTGCCGTGTTCATGGCGACCGTCGATAACGACCGCCGTAACGACATCCGCAAGAACCACTCCGCGACTCACTTGCTGCAGGCTGCGCTCCGCCAGGTGCTCGGCACTCACGTGCAGCAGCAGGGTAGCTTCGTTTCGAACGAACTCCTCCGCTTTGACTTCAGCCACTTCAACGCGATGACTGCCGAAGAAATCCAGAAGGTGGAAGACATCGTGAACGCGAAGGTGATGGAATGCCTGCCGGTCAACACCCAGGTGATGGGCGTGGACGAAGCAAAGGCAAGTGGTGCCATGGCTCTGTTCGGCGAAAAGTATGGCGACGAAGTCCGCGTCGTGAAGATGGGCTGCGCCAATGAAGAATTCTCCAAGGAACTCTGCGGTGGCTTGCACGTGCAGAACACCGGCAACATCGGCCTCGTGAAGATTATCAGCGAATCCAGCGTGTCTGCTGGCGTGCGCCGTATCGAAGCCGTCTCTGGCCGAGGCGCTCTCTCGCTCCTCCGTGCCGGTACGCAGATTTTGACGGCTCTCCGCGAACAGCTCCGCTGCAAGGACGTCGAAGTTCTCGACCGCATCCAGCAGACCTTCTCCAAGACGCAGAGCCTCGAGAAGAGCCTGCAGTCCGTGAAGCTCGAACTTGCGACCCTCATTGCGGCCGAAGTGTTGAACGGTGGCATCAACGTGATGGGCGTGAACCTGTTTGTGCGCGAACTCAACATGCCCGAAGACAAGTACAAGGACTTGCTCGACGGCATCCAGAACAAGCTTGCAACCGACAGCGTTGCCGTGATTGCGAACAAGGTGAACGGTAACGGAAGCATCGCCGTGATGGTGGGCAAGGACGTTCAGGCCAAGGGCATCAAGGCCGGAGACCTCGTCAAGGACCTTGCCGCTGCTTGCGGTGGCCGCGGCGGTGGACGCCCGGACCGTGCTCAGGCCGGCACCAAGGAAGTCGACAAGATTGCCGGTGCCATTGCGAACGCCAACAACTGGATTCGCGCGAAGCTCGGCGCCTAATAAGGCTTCCTTATTTTATCTGAATCTTCTGCGCGAATCTCTCGTTGCCGGATTTGACTTGCACGATGTAGCTGCCTTGTGCAAGGCCCTGCAGCGAGAATGCGTGCGTGCCGGCATCGAGAACGCCTATGTTCAGCGTCTTGATGCGGTGTCCCGTAATGTCGAAAATGGCGATGGCGGTTACGCCCGCTTGCGGTAATGCAATGGCGAGGTCTTTGCCCTGCAAGGAGATTTCTGCTTTTCTGACAATGTTTCGGCCTGCGCGGATGACGTCCGGGGTGATTACTTTGTCCCAGCCGGGCATGTCGTCGAGTGCGATGATGCGTTCGTCGTCGAGGTTCCTTTTCCACATGTCGGTAGGAGTCTTTTCAAGGAAGTTTCCGCTCCACGTCTGGCTCCAGGTCATCCAGTAACTCCAATAGGCCTTGTCTTCGGCGATGCTGTCGATATCCGGAATGGCGCCGTTTTCGCTCAGGGCGATGAGTTTCTTGGTTCCGACGTCGCTCACTATCTTGTTGAAGTAGTTGGCGGCGGAATTGTGGTTGTTAAGCGGGTCGTAGATATCGACCGCGACAATGTCCACGTACTCGTCACCCGGGTACCATTCCGCATTGAGCGCGCTGTAGTCGTAACCGAATTTCGGGTCGGTGTTGATGTTCCATACCCAGATGAGGTTTGTGAGTTTGTTTGTGTTCACCATGCGGTCGAATACGAGTCGGTAAAGTTGCACGTAGCACTTGGGGCTAGCCGTGCCCCACCAGAACCAGCCACCGCTGGCCTCGTGCAGCGGGCGCCACACGACGGAGATTCCCTTTCCCTCGAGTTCCTTGAAATAGCCCGAGACAATGTCCACGTCGGCGACGATGTCCTTGTAGACCTGCGAAGTCAAGTCAATCTCCTTGCAGGTGGAATCCTTGAAGGCCTTCGTGTAGTTGAAGCAGGTGTTGTTGTCGGCCGTCTTCGTGACGCCTTCGGTGCAACCCGCATTCCTGTAGCCTTCTTGCTGCGTGTAGAAAATCGTGTCTTCCCCGACTTTCCAGTGCCATGTGTAGGTCGGGATGCCGCCCATTTCCCACAGCTGCTCGGTCATCACCAGGTTGTTCTCGGTATAACCCCGGAACCAGCCTTCCTCGTGATGCCCGCCCGCGGCAAAGAGCATGTCGAACCCGCCCACGGCAGGGTAGTGGCCGCTGCGCTTGTAGAACTCGGCGATGTCGGTCTGACCCTTCCACGAGACTTCCTCGTCGCTAAACTTGCAGGAATCCGCCGGAGTGCATTCGCCTGCCTTCAAAAGCTTCATGTTGCCGTAGTCGTAGTTGAAGTTCTGGTCGCTAATCATCATGCCGCTTACGGTCTTCTTCATGAAGTTGTTGCGGAGGAATGTGTATATTTTTTGGGCGCTTTCGCTCGCGTTGGGCGATACGGGCAATTCGCTGATGTTGAAAACGGGGTCAGGATGGCGTTCCACGGTAATGTAGTCCACGCCGATGGCACCGTTCCCTACGGTAATCGTGTTTTCGCCGGCACGCATCTTGGCGGATGCCGCCACCACGTAGCTGGAATCGCAGTTGCGCGGGGTGGTGAGCATCGAGCCCGCCTCGACTCCGTTCACGAGGATCTTGGAGGTCGTCCAGTCGTACTGCTTGATGAGCACCTTGGTCGTGATGTCGTACATCGCGGTTTCTTCGACATTCACCGTGAAGGTGAACTCGGTACCGGAGGACTTCGTCACGAACTTCGCTCCGGTGGAATCCGCCGAGACGTCTCCGGCATTTACGCCCGGCTGCGCTTCGGCTTCGTAGACAGTGGGGGCGGCAAAAACGGATGCCGTCACGGAGAATGCGGCTATTGCCACAAAAGACTTGAATTCCATAAGCACTCCATACATCTTATGCTCTAAATATATCCTAAAAAAGGGCTGGTTGTTTTTTTACAAGAAAAAAGAAAGAAAACCTGTTGCGTGGCGCACAATGTCAAAAAAAAATGCCCCCGCAGGCGTGAACCCGCAGGGGCGAGGAGTCAGAAATCCGTTATCTCACAAGTACGGGTTGCGTCGCGGTGATGCCTGCTCCCTTCGCTCGCACGATGTACATTCCCTTGGGCATGTTCTCGAGGCTAAACGCGTAGCTGCCCTGCGCAAGCGCGCCGTGGAAGAGGGTTGCGATGCGCCTGCCATTCATGCCGTAAACGTCCACGCTCACGTCGCCCGCCTTCGCGGTCACAAGCGAAATCGTGCTGCCGGAAATTTTGAAAGATGCTCCCGCCTTGACTGCGGCCACATGCGGTTCTTTCCCGATGGATGTTGTGCCGAATACGATCTTGATTTCGGGGATCATCTCTTCGGTGTTCTCGAAACCGCGGCTGAAGGCATCGTACTTGTCTTCGTTGAAGTCCCAGAGAACCTGGTCGCCCGCCTTGAAATTGTCATAAAGGAGCGTGCCGGTATAGCCTGCGGCGTAGTTCGCGATGACGACGCTCAGAGTCTGGTTGCGATCTGCAAAGCTGGAAATATCGAAGGAGCAGACGGTCGATTCGCCCGCGGGCACAACGCATGCGCCGGCATCGTCGTTCACCGGAGTCCAGGTCCATGCGCTAGTCAGTTTGAAAATTAGGTGCAGTTGCGCATTGGTGGCGCCCGTGTTCGTCACCTCGAACGTGAACGTGCTGGCCTTGCTCAGGTCCCACGTCTTCTGGTATTCAATCTGCGCATTGTCGCCACCGTAGGTCACCGACATCTTGCCGTCGCCGCCTTCCTGGCTGATTGCTACATCCTTGATCTTGATGCTCGCCTCTTCCGTTGCGGCGAGTGCCTTCATGGCGTCAAGCGCGGGGTCAATCGTGTAAGTGTAGCCGCCGAAGTTCGATTCGGTCTTGTCGCCGATGTACTGCCAGGCGAGTGCGCCTGCGTAACCGCCGTCAAACGCCTTGCGGTAGCATTCCTCGGTCGAAATCTGGGTCTTTGCCGCCATGCTTGCGGTATAGGTATCGCCCTTCCAGCCGCTTGCGGGGAACTCGCCGATAATCATCGGCTTGCTGTCGTAGCCGTACTTGCTTGCCATCTGGGCCGCCGTATTCACGAACGGGCTCACGGCATCGTTTTGCCAGTACGGGTAGTAGTGCGTTTGGAAAAAGTCGAGCGTGCCGTTCGCCTTGCCGCCCGCCGCCACGAGGGCCGCGTCGTTCCAGTGCTTCTGATACTGAATGTTCACGCTACCCGTAGAAACGAGCAGTTCCGGGTTTTCGGTATGGATGGCTGCCGCTACCTTGTTCGTAAATGCCTGGATCTTGGAAAGCGCCATCTTCTTGGAGGTCCAGCCGCTGCATTCGCTCGTCATGCCCTCGGGCTCGTTGAAAACTTCCCAGGTCATGAGCGCCTTGTGGTTGCCAATCGCCTTCACCACCGGGATGAGCGCGTTGTCGATAAACGCCTGCGTGCCCTCGTCCTCAAACAGGTTCGTATTCGCGGTGATGTCGAGCTTTTCGTCGTAAAGTCCCCACTGGTTGGGTTCCATCAGGTTGTGGCTGAAGAGACACATCGAGACCATCACGCCGTATTCCTCGGCGATGTCCAGAGCCTTCTTCATGTTGTTGATGGTGTTTTCCTTGAGGCCCGAAACCAGGTGCGTCGTCTGGTCGATTTCCGGGCTCTGGCTCATGTTGTTGAAAAGCCACCAGCGGATAGCGTTACCGCCCGCGGCGCGCGTGCCTTCCACAGCCTTGCGCCAGGCGTTCTCGTTCAGCGGGGAAGCTCCCACGTCGGAATTGTAGTCGCTCCAGGCGAGGTTTGTGCCCGAAAAGAAGATTTTCTTGCCGTTATAGAGCAAATCGGTGCCGCTCACCGTGAGGCCCGGAGCCGCAAAAGCGGTTCCACTGAGCAAAAAGGCCCCGCAAAGAGCCGCAAAACTCAATTTTTTCATATAACTCCTCAAAACGCCCCTTCGGAGGCGTTTACCCGAAAACTATAAATCGCTGGCGCAAAAAGGACATTTTTCGCCTCGGGGTGTTGACAAAAACCGCCGGATTTGTCCACACCGGGCGAGCGCGAAAAAGCTGAACCTGCGGCCATCTTGCGCTTGTTTTGCGGCTTCTATACGAAAAAAGCCCCACAGGCGAAAACCTGCAGGGCTTTGGAGTTAGGAGGAAACTTTACTTGACGAGAATCGGCTTGGTAGCGGCAATACCCGCGCCCTTCACGCGCACGATGTAGCTGCCCTTCGGCATGTTCTCGAGGCTGAACGCATAGCTGCCCGCGGCGAGGTTGCCCTTGTAGAGTGTCGCGACGCGCTTGCCGTTCAGGCCGAACACGTCGACCGATACCATACCCGCCTTCGCGGTAGAAAGCGAAATCGTGTTGCCCTGGATGCCGAACTTGGCGGCAGAGGCGGCCACGGTCTTGATGGCGTCGGAATTGCCGTTCTCGTCCACGAGCTCGATTTTCGAGACGAAATCCTTGCTCTGGGTGGCGGTCGTGAAGAGTTCCGTCTTCTTGTCGAATGCGGAAATCACCTTCCCGTTGTCGGCGACGAGGTCGTCAAAGGTAATGGTGCCCGAGAATCCCACGGCGGCGACCATCAGCGTGACGGAGAAGAGGTTGTCGAGGTCCGTGGGATGTTCCACGCCAGCATCGTCTTCGTACTTGGTGATGTCGAATTCGCAAGTAGAGGAGGCTCCGTCGTTGAGCCAGCATCCGGTAGAGGGGGACATTTCCCAGGTCCAGAGGCTATCCTTCATGCCGTTGCGCACAAAGGCGAGGCCTACCCAGACACCACCGTCTGCACCGCCCGAACCATTGTTCGTAATCTTGACGGAGACTGTCGATGCGCCAGTCAGATCCGGCACCTTCTGCAGTTCGATGTTCGCACCGTCCTCTCCGAGTGTCTTGTAGGTCACGGCCATCATCATGTTCTTGTAGTCTTCCGAAGAACCGCTACCTGCTCCGTATTTGGCATTTTCTGTAGAGGTGGGGCAAACCTTCGTTGCGGAGGCGGCCTCGTTGTAGTTGTCCCAGCCGGGCATTTCGTCAAGCGTGATGATGCGTTCGTCGGCGAGGTTCTTCTGCCATACGCTTGCGGCGGTCTGGCTGACGAAAGCGCTTCCCCAGGATTCGTACCACGGCATCCACCAGCTCCAGGTTGCTCCCTCGTTGTACATATTGTCTACATCGGGGATGGGGCCGTTTTCGCTGAGGGAAATAAGCTTGTTCGTACCGCCCTTGTTGGCAAAGTCGATGAATGCGGCGCTGTTGCTCTGGTGGTCATTAGCCTTGTTGTAGATATCGACGCTCAACACATCGTAGTAGGTTTCGCCCGGAGTCCAGGAAATCTTGGAGGCGTCCTGCGGGTTGAAATCCCAGATAAGGTTGTTCACGCCGTTCTTGAACACCATGCGTTCGTAGAGCAACTGGTAGAGCGCAGCGAACTGCTTGCCCGTGTGCGTGCTCCACCAGAACCAGTTTCCGCCGGATTCGTGCAGCGGGCGGAAGATGGCGGCGACACCTTCTGTCTGGAGGCCGAGGAAAATTTCGGAAACGCGGTCAATATCGCCGACGAGCGCCTTGTAGGCTGCCGAGAGGGTATCCCAGGTGGTGGTGCCCTTTATGAACGCTTCGGTGAAGTCGAATTCAGTGTAGGTTTCGTGTGCGCCCTTCACGTAGAATTCCACTTCGTCACCGGGGCGCCAGTGCCACGTGAAAGCCGGAATGCCGCCCTTCTTCCAGGTGGTCTTCGCGATGTCGATGGCCTTTTCGGTGTACTGCTGGAACCAGCCTTCGTCCTTGTTCGCGCCGGTTGCGTTCATGAGGTCGGCGCCGATGAGTGCCGGATACTTGCCACCGGCCTTGTAAACTGCCTGCACGTCTTCGTGCTGGGTGGCATCGCCCATGGTGTAGGCATCCATATTACCGGTCATCACGCCGGAGATGGTCTTTTTGCCGAAGTTGTTGACGAGGAAGTTGTAGAGTTTCTTGGCAGCGGGGGTCGCGTTTGCTGTGACGGGCGCATTGCAGAGATCGAAAGCCTTCGCTTCGTAAGGCTTGACTTCGATATAGTCCACGTCAATCCAGCCCCAGCTATTGGTGATGGCGATTGTATTTGCGCCTGCGGCAAGGGCGAGGACTGTTTCAACGTCCACAAATTTGTCCTTGTCCGTAACGGGGAAGGAAACCTGCGCGGAGGTGCTTCCGACACCGACATTGTTGATTTTGTCTCCACCGTAGTTGTTCATGTAGTGGATGACGACCGTGTATTGGCCTGCCGCATCGACAGTCACGGTCGGGAATGTGATATCGCCGCCGTTCATCTTGACATACTTACCGCCGGAGGCCGCTGTGCTGGTAGCGACAGCGGCATCTTTGGTAATCGTTCCGTCTTCGGCCTCGTATTGTGCGGCGAAACTGCTGACCGCGGCGAGACCAAACATCCATGCAAATTTTGTGATTTTCATACACGTCCTTTTTTGTTTTTCTTGAATATATATTAATAGTGGGTGTCCCGGCCCCCTTTTTTGGGGTCGCTGCAAAAAGATGTTGGGTAAATCACAACAACAAAAATGGCGAAATTTGCGTAAAAATGGCAAACTTCGTTTGCCGAAGGATTACTTGTACTCTGCGCCGAAGGTGAACGTGCGTTTTTCGCCGGGCGGGATGACGATGAGTCCGCGGTGATGGTTCAGCGCGTCGGGCTCCGATGTCATGGGCTCGATGGCGATGCTCTCGCGGGTCGGGGGCGTGTATATCTGGATGGCGTTGTACTGCCCGAGGCGGGCGTCCTGCCAGAGGGTAAGCTTGCCGTTCTTGCCTTCGAGCGTAACGATGCCTCTTCCTGCTTCTCTCGGATTGCTGTTGTCCACGAGGCAGAAGCAGTCGTTGATGAACTCGTCGTTAATCTTGCGGCCTGCAGTAAAGCGCGTGTCCGCATGGAAGTTGCCTGTCGGGAGGTCGGCGCTGTCAAGTTCCGCAAGGAGCGATTCGGGGAGTGTCATTACCAGGTCGTTGATTTTTTCACCTAGCATGTAGTACGGGTGCCAGCCTTCGGAATAGGGCATGTCCGTGTTGCCCATGTTCTCGACGGTCGATTCGACCTTGTACGCGTTCCCGGAGAATGTTATTTTGTTTGTAGCACGGAACGGGAAGGGGAATCCCGCGAAGGCACCCGGCCAGTCGCAGGTAAAAACGGCAGAGCAACTTTCGTTATCGCTTTCGAAACGCTCGAATTTCCATTCCTGGTTCTGCAAAAAACCGTGCAGGGCGTGCGGGGCCCAGCTTACGTTGTTGATGAGCTGGTGGGTCTTGCCGTTCCAGGTGAACTTCGCGTAGGCGGTGCGCCCGGGGTAGGGGGCTAGCCTGCAGCCCGCGTTGGTGTCGGGGCCCATCTTGAAGATGTCGTCGCCTTCGCGGTAACCGAAGAGCAGGTCAAGCGTTTTTTTGCCGGCGCTTGCCTCGGGTGAGTTGCCCGCGGAGGCATTGTTTGCGACGGGGATGCGCCAGGCGTTGAGTCCGCCGCCGTAGCCGCTCAAGACTTCGAATTCGGCGCCGTCGTCGCGCTGGAGGACAAAACACTGCACTGTGCCGATAGGGCGGGAAATCAGTTTGTAGTTGCTCATGTGGGGTAAGATAGAAAATGCTATCTTTCTTGCCATGGATTCCCAGACGATAGTCGCCCCGATGACACCTGCCGGCGTGAGTGCCGTGGCCGCGCTTCGCGTGAGCGGTCCGAAGGTGCGTGAAGTTGTCCGAGCCCTGTTTGGCGAAAAGCGTGCAGCTGCGCTTGAACCGCGTATGGCAAATCTCGGCAGTACGCGAGACCCGCAGTCGGGCAAGCTTATCGATAGCCTATTGTATATCTTCTTCGAAGGCCCGAATTCCTATACCGGCGAAGACGTGCTGGAACTCTACCCGCACGGGAACCCGCTTATCGTACGCGACCTGCTGCAGGCAATCCGCGGGCTCGATGGCGTGCGTCTTGCCGAGCCCGGGGAATTCACGCACCGCGCCTTCCTGAACGGCAAGATGGACTTGACGCAGGCCGAATCCGTGGCCGACGTGATTCACAGCGCGAACCGCGCAGAACTCGAGAACGCTCATCGCCTTCTGGGGGGCGCCCTCTCGAAAAAGATTGCGGCACTCGCTTCGCAGGTCAAGGACATCTCGGCGCGCCTCGAACTCGATGTGGATTTCGCGGAAGAGGAGGCCGACCCGGACTTTGCGGGCTGGGAAGCGCGGTTTGTCGCTGTCCGCGAATCCATCCAGCAAGTTTTAAACAGCTTCCACGGGAAGGCTTCGCTCAGCAGGCTCCCGCTGGCCGTGCTCTACGGCGCGCCGAACGCGGGCAAGTCAAGCCTCGTGAATGCCCTCCTGGGCGAAGACCGCGTGCTCGTGAGCAACGTACCGGGTACGACGCGCGACTTTGTGGAAGTGCGCCTCTTCTTGCCCGGTGGCGAAATCCGGCTGGTCGATACCGCGGGCATCGCTGCGCAGGCAACGGACGAGCTCGACGCGCTCAGCCAGAAGAAGAGCAGGGAAATTCTCGAAGAAGCCGACATGAAGATTCTCGTGGTGGACGGCAGCTCGCAGGAATGTCATTCTCGCGAAGGCGAATTAGCATCTCGTCATTCTCGCGAAGGCGAGAATCTTAGGATGTCCGCTTTCGCTGACATGACAAATAACGCGGACCTTGTCGTTTATTCCAAGTCCGACCTGTGCGCATCCCCGATTCCCGATGGCGGACTGAGCGTTTCTTCCAAGACGGGCGAGGGCCTTGCGGAACTTCGCCAAGCGATGAACGCTTCCTTGTTCAAGCAATCTGCGGACGCAGAAGACCTCTGGATTACAAGCGAACGCGAGAAGGCCTGCCTCGAAGATGCCCTTGCGGGTATCGACCGCGCGCTCGACCTGCTCCGGAACAATCCGGCGGTGGAACTGCTCGCCTTCGAGATGCAGGTGGTGCGCCGTGCGCTCCAGAGCATAACGGGCGAAATTTCGTCCGAAGACATTTTACAATCTATTTTCGCGGGGTTCTGCATTGGCAAGTAGCACTCTCAGTATTATCGGCGTCCTGATCGGCGTCTTCGCGTTCGGGACATACATGGTCCCGCTCAAGAAATACCCGAACTATTCTTCGTGGGCGTTCCTCGCCATGATGGCCGTGGGGGCGCTTGCCTGTTCTGCGATAATCGCCTGCGTCACCGGACAGTTCAACCTGCAACCCGTCGGCGTGATTTGCGGGCTCCTCTGGGTTGTCGGCGGTGCGCTCTGCTTCTGGGCGGTGCAGGCCGAGGCGGACCTCGCGGGCACGGGACTGCGCTCCATGAGCGTGAGCATCTTGCTTTCGTTCATTACGGGTGTCACGCTGTTTGCCGAGCACTCGCTTTTCTACTTCTCTATCCCAGCCATCGTGTGCATGCTCGTGGGTATCTGGATCCCGGCGGGGCACATCAAGCATATCTGGAAAAACTGGCGCTCGCTCCTTTCGGGAGCGGTGTTCGGCTCGTACCTTATCCCGTACAAGCTAAGCGGGCTTGGGGATATGGAATTCCTGTTCCCGTTCTCGGTGGGCGTATGCGTCGGGAGTGTCGCTCTCTTTATCGTGCTCTCGCTGGCCCGCGGCAAACGCTTTGAAATGCCTGCGGTGCCGTCGCTTTTCGCCTTTGCTGCCGGCATGCTCTGGATGCTCGGGACACTCGCCATATTCTGGGCCATCGCCGACGATGGCATGTTCGGATATGCGGTGGGCTATCCGCTCCTGCAACTTAATTTGGTTGTAAACCAGATGTGGGGAGTCTTTGCCTTCGGGGAATATGCGACCCGCACCGAACGCTTGAAACTGGCCGCGTCGACGGTCATTATCCTTGCAGGTGCAGCCCTGCTTACACTTTCAAAGATGTAATTTCCGACTCGAATGCTTCGGCGGATTTTGCGTCCTCGTTGTAGAGGGCGCAGATTTTTTTTGTACTCAGTTCCAGAACCTTGCGGGCAAGTTCGTTGTCGCCCTGCTCGCGCAGCATGCGCAGCGATGCGTCGATGCGCTTCACGTCCAGCGGCTCGGGGTAGTCCTTCATGAACTTGTACAGCAGTTTCACCTGCCGGTCGTAATCCTCGTCGGTTTCGCAGGCGAGCAGGAAGGGAATCACCTTCACGTTCAGCAGGTTCCCGAGGTCGCCCACGAACGTGTTCAGCGAGGCTCCTTCGGGGAACAGCTCCACCGTGTCGCTCATGATGTCGTCGTTGTCGAGGAACTGCCCGTTCTCGAACTGCGAGAGCATGTCGTTCAGGAGTTCCATCTCGTGCTTCTTCGTCTGCTCGCGGTAACGCGCCTGGTAGTAGATGGGGAGCGTCGTGAGGCAGAAGTGCGCCTGGTTCGCGCCGATGAATTCACCGACGTAGTAGATGTCCGCGTCTTCGTTCAGGATGTCTTCTTCCTTGGTGAAGTTGCCGATACGCGCCGGAATGGGGATGACTTCCATGTTCGAAAGTTCATGCAGCCTGTCGCGCATGGTTTCCACGTCGAGGTTTTCGGGCAGTTCGACACCGTTCTCCTCCATCGTTTCGAGGAGTTCGTTCAGGCGCTCGTCCATTACCTGGTTCCTGCGGTGGCGCGAGGGCACGGTCGGGTTGAACTTGCGGAAATCGCCTTCGAGCGTCAAGAGCCCGTTCTTGATCATGTCATCGAACGGAGAGTTGCTTTCTTCGGCGTCGGGCGTGGGCAAAATCCTTGCGTAGGCAATCATCCTGCCGCAAAGCTTATCGTCGTTTCCTTTTTTCTGTTCAATTCCGAGCATGTGCATAATATAGCAATTTCTATCTTTGCGTTTATGGAAAGCGCAACCTGGCAAAAGATTCTCGACCTGTGCAACAGGCTCTCGAACGTCACGTACGAGAACCTCACGAAAATCATACGCCTCGAATCTACCGGCAGCGCTACGGCCGCGCGCAACCTCGACGACAGCGACCAGAACGATATCGATACCTGGATGGGCGGCGGCACCTGCTTCAGCATGACTTGGCACCTGTACCAGAGCCTGCGCGACATGGGGTTCAACCCGCGGCTCGTGATGGGCCACAAGCGCAAGGAGAGGAACATCCACTGCGCGCTGATTTTACCGGATGCGGATTCAGATTTCCTCTTCGATCCCGGCTACCTCATCTTCGACCCGCTCCCCATCCCGCTCCCGAAGCCCTTCGGTGCAGGGGAGGCGCTTTTTCCGCTGGTGCCGAACAGCGTGCGCCTCGTGCGGCCCGACATGGATTCCATGGAACTCTGGACCGGCGGCGCGCTCAATGGTGCAGGGAAACTCAGCTCCCCGATGAAGTTGCGTTTCGAATACCCGGTGGCAGGCGTGAGCGTCGAGGAGTTTAAGCAGCACTGGTCCGAAAGTTTCTACCGCGAGATGATGACCTACCCGGTGTTGAACCGCCTCGACCGCGAGCGCGGCGTGCAGTACTATTACCAGAAGGGCAACCTCGTGACCCGCGACGCAAACGGCAGCCGCATGGAACGCATCGCCGAACCCGAAAGGGTTGAAAAATTGAGCGAAATTTTCAGGCTTTCGCCCGAACTCGTGTCCAAGGCGCTTGGTATCCTCTCGAAATAAGTATATATTTGTTTTATCGTCATCCCCGCACAGGCGGGGATTTTTAAGCATTTCAGGAACATAAGGAGTCCCATATGAAAAAGATTCTGGCCGCTTTCGCCATCCTCGCTTCCGCAGCCCTCATTGCCTGCGGCCCCTCCAAGCTCGGAATCCAGGAGATGTCGTCTGCGTGCGACGTGTCCATCGAAGTGGGCAAGGTGCTCGACGATACCATCAGCCTCTATGTGGGCAACATGTTCTTCTTGAACGCGAAGCAGACCGTGAACGAGGAACTCTTCCCGCTTTCGGCGAGCATCCGCGACCCGATGAATATTGACGTGAAGGGCCGTACCGACGTGATTGCTTCCGGTGCCGACTTCATTGCCTATCTCCGCCGTTCCGCCCCGAACGCCGTGAACTTCGGCATTGTCGTAAACGAGGCCGCGAAGAACGAAATCGGTTTTGACGAGACTAAGACTGTCAACCGCCTGGTCGAAGTTTTCAAGACCCTCGAAGGGGGTTCCGTCATCCTCTTCCACGAGAAGGACGGCCAGCTGACCGACGCGAAGAAGTTGTTCTAAGGTTTATTTCAGCTTCTTCAGTTCGTGCCGGAGCATGAGCACGCCGATGATGGCCGCACCCGTGTCGGCGATGGGCTGCGCCATGAACACGCCCTTCAGTTCAAAGAAGTGCGGGAGCACGAGCAAAAAGGGAATTAGCAGAATCACCTGCCTGCAGGCGTTCAGGAACATGGACCTGAGCGCCTTTCCCGTACCCTGGAAAAAGCTGCCCGAAACGAGCCCGAGCGGAATCATGAAGAACGCCGCCCCGAAAATCCGCATGGCCCACGCGGCGACTTCTTGCAGCTTGAGGTCGGTAGGTGCGAAGGGGGCCACGAACACTTCGGTCTTCCACATCAGTATCGCCCACGCCACGAGCATAAAGCTCCCCGCGTAGATGAACGTGAACTTGAGGGTGCCCTTCACGCGGGCGTTGAGGCGCGCGCCGAAGTTGTACCCGATGATGGGTTGCGTCCCGTGCACAAAGCCGAGCAGCGGGAGCAATATGAACGAGGCGATGCTGTTCACGATGCCGAATGCGGAAATCGCGAGGTCGCCGCCCGAGAGAGCCCCCGTATCGTGCAGGCTGATCGCCCCATAGGTGGTGAGGCTCCAGTTGAGGATGGCGTTCATCAGGCTGTTGCACACCTGCATAATGCTGGGCGGAATGCCGAGGATGATAATCTTCCTCACGTACGCGAAGCGCAACTTCATGTGGCGCCAGCGGATGCGGATGGGGGTATCTTTCTTTACGAAGAACTGCGTGATGAGCGATGCCGCCACCAGCTGTGAACCGATGGTGGCCCACGCGGCGCCCTCTATGCCCCAGCGGAACTGCACAATGAACAGCCAATCGAGCGCGATGTTCGTGACAGCTCCGATGACTTCGCGGAACATGGCCGTCTTGGGGTGACCCATGCTACGGATAAAGTGGTTCATGCCCGGGGCGACCGTCTGGAATACCGCACCGCAAAGCAATATGCGCATGTAGCTACTGGCAACGGGGAGCGTCTGATCGCTTGCGCCGAACAGGCGGAGCAGGGGCTCCATGAATATCTCGCCGAGCGTGAACGTGGTGGCGGCCATCAGTAACAGGAGCGAGAACGAGTTGTTCAGAATGATGCTTGCCTGGATGTACTTCTTTTGCCCGAGGCGGATGGCGAACAGCGTGTTGCCGCCTACGCCAATCATCATCGACATCGCCATGATGAACAGCATGATGGGGAAGCACAGCGTGATGCCCGCGATGCCGAGGCTTCCGACTTCGTGGCCCACGAAGAGGCGGTCTACTATATTGTAGAGCGCGTTCACCAGCATGCTCACGATGGAGGGCACCGAGAACTGCAATACCAGTTTCGGGATGCTCGCGGTACCAAAGGAATTGAGGCGCTCGGAATTCAGTTTCGACATTTCGGCGCCAAATATAGGAAAAGCGCGCAAGACGGGTAAGGCGTGAAAACTTGTTTCCCGAACACTGGTGTCCGGCCTGCATATGAAACGACTGTTGCATATAGGGATAAAATATGTAAAATAAACAAAAAGTTTGTGATTTTGATTAAATTTTATTGATTTTGTTTTATAAACTATTGCTTTTTTTGAATGAGGGTTGTATATTTGGAAAAGAATCGAACATATATTTAATAGAAAAAAGGAGAATGGTATGAAAAGGAAACTTTTGAAATCGACATGTAGCATTGCTGCGGTGGCCCTTGCCGCGTTCATGTTCGCTGCCTGCGACGAAGACAGTCCGAGCGCCCCGGTCGGCGGTGACGAGAAGTCTTCTGCTGTCGAGAGTTCCGATGCGAAATCTTCGGGCAATGATGAGCCCGCTTCTAGCGAGACGGCTCCCGAAAGCAGCTCCGACGTTGCGGAAAGCTCCAGTTCCTTGCCGGAAACGCTGTCCAGCTCTAGCCTGGAGGAACGCTCTAGTTCTAGCATCTTCAAAGCGTGCATCGACATGGATGGGATGTGCCCGCCTTGTGAAGGTGACTTTTGCCCTGTGACAAATGTGGCCTGCAACCATTGCGATGTAGACGGCGAAGTGGCTCCTGACTGCAAGGGTGGCCCTGACTATGTATGCAGCGACAGACTCTGGAGGCAGATAAAGTCTACCTGCGAACATATTACCGATTACGACGGGATGAGCGCAGAAGGAAACTGCGTCGGGAGAAACGGTGAGTTCGCTACCGATTGCGAGACCGAGCAGCAATTCAAGTGCGTCGATAATTACTGGAGTGTCATGAATGTTGTCTGCCTTCCGGGTGGCGACTGCAACGGCGACGGCATCCCCGACGGAATCCGCAGGCCTGACCTGGAGCCCTGCGACACGGACACCCTGCTGGAATTCTATGGCCGCGCTTACCAGTGCATTGAAAACAAGTGGGTGTACCTGCCGCCTCCGACCACGTACATTAATGAAAAGGCGACCGACGTCTCGGCCATGTATCGCGGCGGTCCGGCGGTTTCTCCGCGCGTCGTGAAGGTGGAAAGCGCTAGCGGCGCGGTTACCTTCCGTGACGATGGTGTGCTTGTGGACGACCGTTGCACTTTCAACGGGCTCGATGCGGAACTCAGGGGCGATACCCTGATTGCCTCCGTCCTGTATCCGGGATGCACAACGACCGGCGGCGGGTCCATGGGCGTCATCACGTTCACTCTCAGCAGTGATTTTGCCGACGTGAAATACATCAGGTATTCAGGCGAAACGAAAACCAAGCCGGTTTGCGAAGCCGAGGAACTGCTGCCCTGCGGGAACACTTCCTCTTGCAATACCTGCAACGGCGATCGCGACGTCGCGGGCTGCTAAGGGTCCTGTGTCTTAAAAGGCCACGCGGTTCCTGCCGCTTTCCTTGGCCACGTAGAGCATCTTGTCGCACTGCGCGATCATCGCTTCGATTTGCGGAATGTCCTCTCCCTGTTTGGAGCAGAGCCCGAGCGAAATGGTCACCGGGATGACCGTATCCTTCCACGAGAACTTGTGGCGTTCCACGGCCTTGCGGAGGCGTTCGGCGCTCTTCTGCGCGTCTTCGGGCGAAATGTTCGAGAGCAGCAGCAGGAACTCCTCGCCGCCGTAACGGGCGAGCAGGTCGGATTCGCGTTTCTCTTCCTTGAGGATTCGCGCGATTTCCTTGAGAACCATGTCGCCGCACTGGTGGCCCCAGGTGTCGTTCACGCGCTTGAAGTGGTCTGCGTCCACCATGATGGTGTGCACGAATTCCCCGCTGCGGCGGGCGAGCGCGAGTTCTCCGAGGCTTCGGTCCATAAAGCTGCGGCGGTTGCTAATCTTGGTGAGCGGGTCCATGGTGGCTGCTTCGTAGAGGGCGCGGTCGAAGGCTTCTTCGCTCTTGTCCTTGAATTCCACCTTCAAGACCATCTTGCCGACCTGCAGGCGCTTTTCGGAATCGAGTTCTGCAATCTGCACGGGTTGCCCGTCCACGAAGGTGCCGTTGGTGCTGCCGAGGTCGCGCACGGTCACGTGGACCCCGTCAAAGTCGATGGCGCAGTGCTTGCGGCTCACGAGTTCGTCGTCGAGTCGGACTCCGGCATCCTGCCCGCGGCCGAGGATGGTCGTACCTTTTTCAATGGCGATTTGCCGGAACTGTTCCTGCGGGTAGAGCACTATCAAATGCGGCCTCAGTTCGAGCCTCTCGAACTTGATTGTCTTGCCTGGGGTCACGATGGTCTGGTCCAAATCTTGCATAGGAACTCCGGTTTAGGGTAAAAATAGAAAAGTTAGATAGGAAAGATGTAAAAAATCATTTACAAAAAGGCGCTTTTTTCTTGTGATATCTTGTGATAATTTGCACTTTCTTTTGTTGACTGGCCGGATTTTTACCGAAGTAAACGTATTTTTAACAAAAAATAAAAAAAGAGTTGGCTTTTTTTCAAAGAAAAGAATAAATTTGAGGTCGGTGTGGCATATTAAAAAGGCCGGTCTTTTTGGTATGCTTAGTTGGAAGGAAAACCATTGATGGAAACAAAAATGATGAAATACATGAAGATCTCCCTGTGGAAGTGGGTTTTGGGTGCCTGCATGCTGTTTGTTGGCGTGCAGAGCGCTGCAGCCGCATGTACGGGTACGCTCCATTTTAAGAAGCCTGACGAATGGCCCGCTTCTTTCTATGTGACCATGAATAATAAGGCGGCCCTTGTCACTGCGGCGAACAAGAACCCCACGACGGGTTATTATGATTACGACTTGTCGAACGCCCTTGGCGAAGCCCAGGAAACGGCATTCGGCTTGGCGAACTCTTCGTCAAACCCGCTCGACTACATCCTTGCCGCTGTATGGAATGGTCACTCTGCCTATGACCCGAATATTCCGAAGAATTCTCGAGATATCGCATGCCCGAGCACCAAGGGCACGACGGATGTCTGGGTTCTGGAAAACCCGAAGCAGGCGGGCAAGACCCTAGTTTCCTATACCGAACCGAATATCAAGTACATGTATGTGCTCGTGCCGGACGAAGCGGAGTGGAAGGCGACCGTCCCGATGTGGTCTCCCGATGGAACCTACGCGAGCCGCCAGCCGTTCAAGGTCGCGCCGGGTATGTGCGGATGGTACTACGCCGTGTGGATGGACGAACCCCTGCCGACATCCTTCATCTTCTTCAAGGACGATGACGCAGACTTGGAAGATGCCATTGGCTTGGACGGTTGGGAAGCGGATGTGCTTATCCCGATTCCGATGGAAGTCATCTATAACCAATATAATACTAACAAGGTTTACTTCATTGCCGATGTTGACTTGGCCGCAGAAAGCGCCGTCGACCAGATTTCGATTACGGACCCGGGCCTCGAAGGAAACTGCACCTACAAACTGGCCGCAATCCTCTACGATACCGATGCTAGCTTGCATGGCGCCTTTACCTGTGATGCCTACCCGCAGGTGGCCACGAACGGATGTGCCGTGGCTGGAGCCCCTTATTCCTATCCGGGAACAATCCCCTGTATCGGCGTGACTCCGGGGATTGTGAACGCGACGCTTCCGGCGACAAAGAAGCCGGTCTATAATCCGGCGAGCGGCTGCTTCGTGAGCCAGGAAGCCTTTGACGTGATGTTCAAGCCCACACCGGGCGTGAACTACCAGCACTGCCGTGACGTCACCTTCAGCCTCACCAAGGATGGCCTGTGGGAATACGACAGCTATAACGAACCGACGGGCGCCTTTACCATCTTGAATGACCTGCTTACCGATCCCACTTGCCAGGCTGATGCTGCTTGCAAGAAGGCGGCAACTGCCAGACCGGGTCTCGGTAACGTGAGGTATGGTGTCGGTGAACAAGGGCAAACACCTACTCAAAATGGAATTTCACAGAAGGCTCAGACGCTCCTTCCTGGTGTTTCTGACTGGTCTGCCATTGAACCGACAACCGGCTTGCCATACATCGACCTCTATCCGGTCTCTGACGGCGAATTTGGCGATGGTAAGCATCCCAACGTTTACGACAACTCCACCTGGGATACCCGAATCAAGGGCAACAACAACCAGATGTTCTGCTTCGAGTCCCACGCCAAGTTCACTTACCGTCCGGGAATGCAGTTCTCGTTCCGTGGTGACGATGACATCTGGGTGTTTATCGACAACAAGCTTGCCGTGGACCTTGGCGGTACGCACTTGGCAGCCCCGGGCTACGTTAACCTGGATCAGTTTACAGGAGCTAGCGGCGCCCTCGTGGCCGGAACGGACTACGAAATCGACATTTTCTTCTGTGACCGCCGTACCGACATGAGTAACGTGCGTATCAAGACGAACATGTACATCAAGCAGTCGACCGGTATCACGATTGACCCCAAACCGCAGGGCGATGGTGGCCTCGAACTTGATGTCTGCGTGCTCACGAGCGGCGGTGGCGACTGTGCCTCCGTGCTTGCCGGTACCGATGAAGGTTCAGAAGAATGTGGAGATAGTATTAAAACTGAGATTGCCTTCAAGATTGTCACCCGCAAGAAGGAACCGGTGCAGGGTTGTGGCGACTGTGCCGCTTTGACTCCGGGAACCATCAACCATGGCGGTATCGACCTCACGAACCCGAAGGTGCCGAAGTTCAACCAGGAAAAGATGAACGGACTTCCTCCCGGAACCTACTACCTCGCCATTACCGTGGATGGCAAGACTGCCTACCATAAGTTCAAAATCAAGGGTAACCTTGATGTCGTGACGCAGGATGTCGAGTTCCCGAATACCGACGGAGATGTCAACATCTACCCGGTCGGAACCAAATGGAAGTTCGAGGGCATGGGCCTCGCCGGCACGCGCCTCCCGATCTATGTATCCGCTCCGGACGATCAGGGCACGGTCGACCTCGCTTCTGCAGCGAACCAGACCTACACGCTCACGCTTTCTGCGGGTGCCACTCTCTACAAGAACAAGGAAGATACGACTCCGCTCTCTGTGCCTTATAACGGCAGGATTGACGAGAACGGTATCGATACCCTCTGGGTGGAAGTTCCGCTCGCTGGTTTGACTGCCGCCGAAACGAAGGTTACGGCTTCCGTGCGCACCGCTGTCGCGACACTCTCGTTCTTCGCCCCGCAGCTGTCGTTTGCCAAGCCCAAGACGACCGACTCCCTCGGCAACGTCATGGAATGGACTACGATGGATCAGGATCCCGATGTGGATGAGGATGGCGATGAATACTTCCACTGGGTGAATGCCGACGTGGACTTCTACCTCATTGTCCGTAACCCGGCGACGGGAGCCCTCTGCACGGAATGTAATTTTGCCCTGGATATCCTGGATGCCTCCAGCGGAGTTTCGGGTGCTGTCAGCGCTCTGGTAGACGGTGTCGCCTTGGTGCGTATCCGTTCGAGCCAGGTCTACGATGACCCGAGTCAGCCCGCGGCGACCATGCTTGTGGGTGCTGTCGCGAACAACGCAGTCGCGGCTCCCTATGGCAACATGCATTTCTACAAACCGCCTGCACCGATGCCGCTCATTGTCGACATGTTCGACGTGAAGGGCGCTCCCACGGGCGAAATGAACATCTCGTCTAAGTTCTACAAGGAATCGGCGGACTACTTGGATGGTAGGGCGGACTCCATGGCGGTTATCTATGACCGTGCCATTCATCCGGACTCCATCCCGTTCTTCCTGTGCCTCAACTTCGACGAAAAGCACCTGGTGAAGATCAATCCTTATGATTTGGGTTATTCTACTAACCCGAAGGACAAGGAAATGTTCTGCTCCACGCAGTTCAGTGCTGCCGAAATCAAGGAAGCCTATGACAAGAGCCCGGATAACGGCCAGACGCTCGTGTTTGCTGTCGACGATCCGTTCACTGCCGATGTGAAGACTTTGGTACTGAACGAAGACAGGATTGCATCGTTTACGACCTACAAGTGGAAGGGCGATACCGTGAAATCGTTCTTCGAAGGTCACCTGACCGACCGTATGGCTCCGATTATCCTTTCGGCTCGCGCTTCGGCAGAAACAGACGGTGGCGTGTATGACCAGGTGAAGATTGTCGCTTCCGAACCGGTGATGGTTCTGGATGGCTCCGTGGCAACCTCGGCATTCAGCTATTATCTGAACTCTGCTGTCGATGAAGCGTTCAAGGAAGAAGAAGCCAAGTATATCCATGTGGAATCCCAGAACTCTCCCCAGAACAAGAGGGATACGCTTACGCTCCGTTACTACAACGATGACAAGCTGAAGCCGACTCCGCACGTGGGTGACTACATCCGTTTCCGTGCCGATAACGTTGTGTGGGCCGACTCCTCGAATGGGGCCGCTCCGGGTGCCGATACGCTCAGGCCTGCCGACGATGCTTCTTGGCACTGGAATTCTCCGACGAACTACAATGCTACGGACCGCTTGCCGTCTCCGTGGGTGCAGGTTGTGGGTGATGCGAAGATCGACGTGACCACGATTCCGTATAACGTTGCGGATCCGTCGGCCGTGGACGAAAATACCCCGGTGGGCGAAGTCTTCCCGGTCAAGACGAGCGAGAATATGGACGATGTCAAGTCGGCCCACCCGAATACGCTCGGCCACTTCGTGCAGTCTGACATGGGTTCCATCATCGGTGCCGATACATCTTTCACGAGGGTGTACCAGAACAATCCGCATGACATCTACTTCTTCTACGAAGTTGACTACTACACGAACCTCGGCTCGTTCGTTGCTCACCAGAGCGGAAAGATTTACTGTGACGATGCGTTCTTCTCGGCCGACCCGACCCAGGAAGGCGCCGTGGGCGACTGCGTGAAGAACCCGCGCAACTTCTTCGTCGCATGGAACATGCTCTCTGACAAGCACCGCCTCGTGGGTACTGGTGCCTACATCACCAAGTACTCGTCCTACGTGAAGCTCGGTTCCGTCGGAACCAAGGGCAAGAAGGAAAAGACCGAGGTCTGGGGCGTAAAACGCGGCACGGGCGTTGTTAAGAAGTAATAGCGCTTCTTCGGTCTAAAATGAACTTGCATCCCCGCCCTCAGGGCGGGGATTTTTCTACATTTGGACCATGCAAAAGATTAGCCTCCTGATTTGCCTCGCTGCGATAGCCTTGTCGTGGGCGGGTGACCCTACGGATATCGACTCCCTTTTCCGCGGCAAGGAATACAAGCCCGAACTGAGCTCTTCGCTGCGCGACACGACTGACATTTCGGCTCTCGCCGTATCGAAGGGTTCCGGAAAGGAATCCAAGGGAAATGGCTATTACGTTCTGCAGTTTGAGGCCGTGGGCGATTTCGATGCCGCCCAGCGTCGTAAGGCGCAGATTTCTGCATCGACGGGCTACAACATCCAGGTGGTGTTCGATGCCCCGTTCTACAAGCTGCGCGGCGGTGGATGGACATCAAGGAAGGCGGCCGAGGATAAGGCTCGCGAGCTTTCCATCTACAACATCAACGCGCTTGTCGTGAAGCTCAAGTAGCTTTTTAGCTGTTTCGCTGAATTCCGCGTAATGGGCGGGTCCCTAGTCTAGGAGCCCGAGTGCTTGCTTTTGCGCAAACTCGTCCATGGATGCAGGTAGCAGGGCCCTCTCCTCGGGAGAGACGTAGATGAACTTGCGTTCGTTTTGCGGACGCATGCTCCTGTCCCGCAACACTACGGGCGGGTTCTTCGTGGAGTAGAAGAACTTGCCTGTCTTGATGAACTTGTGGCGCTGGAAACCTTGCTTGATGGCGTCGTTCAGAGCCTGGAGGATCATCGGGCCTGCGCGATCGACATGGTGCAGTTCCAGCAGGCGCGACAATAGCACTTCCTCGTGGATGGGAGCTTCGTGATCGACATAGAATTTGAGCTGCACGATGAGCGACAGCGCGGAGAGTTCCGCGATGGGCTTGTCGTGGGCGGTTCCTTCGATTTTCGGATGGACCACCTGGTAGGGCTTTGTCTGGATTTCGGCGGCCGCGGAATCGTTCTCGGCTGTGCCCACTTCGGCCTTGGGTTCTTCGGGAGGCGGCGGTGCGACGCTCTGTTCGATGGCGATGGTCGTGATGATATGGCTCGCTTCGTCTGCGTTGGAAATGTACCAGAAGGGAGTCCAGATGTTGAGGACCTTCCAGCCTAGCTGGCGCAGGAGCACGGGGCGCACGTATTCGCGGTCTTCGATGGATTCGCGGAAGCGTTCCGTGGTGCAGTCGTCTTCGATGACGGCGAGGAACCTCTTGGGGTTGTTCGCGTCCACGACGACAGGGCCGACGGGTATGGCTCCGGAAGCGAAACTGGGCAAGACGTTGATGCCCTCGTTTTGCAGGAGCGCGATGACCTGGGAGCGGAGTGCCGAATCTGCCGGCTTGATTTCGAAGTCGGAAGGTTTCGCCTTGCGAAGCAGATGGGCCATCCAGTCACGCAGCATGGCAGACTTGGCGGTGGTCATCTTTTGCTTGTCGGCTTCGGTCATGAAAATCTTGAGCTTGTGGCGTGCGAGTGTCGCGCTGATGGCGATTTTCCCTTCGCTGGAGCTCTTGTCCATGGCATCGGGCTCTGCGCAGACGAATATGACGTCACGGTATTTTTCGGTAGCCCTTTCTGGAGTCTTGATGTAGAATCCGGTCGAGAGGTCGCTGTTTGCAAAGAATCTGGCGCAGGGGGCATCCTTGGTGAGAAGCGCCTTGATAGTCGACTCGATTTCGTGACATGTCACCTGGTGGAATGCGATGATTCCGAGAGTCTGCCCCGGATGCGTCTCGGCATGGTGAATGGCCGCCTTTGCAATGTCGATGACTTTGTCTGCAACCGTCTGGATGGTATCGCTCTTGCCGGAATCGCGAACCGGGGGCGGCAGCTGGCGGATGCCGTGGTTGTAGATGTGCTCGTTCGCGAATTCTACGAGAGACGGGTCGGAATAGCTGTCCGAGAACCAGAGTTCGCGGGTCGGGATGCCGCGGCGCAACGAGGCCGTCATGATGCTTTCCTGGAAGAACGCCGTGTGTACGGGGTCGATGTCGAGGTAGGCGTCAAAAGGCAACGGCTCTAGGGCCGGTGCGTGCGGGTTGCCGATGAGGATTACCTTGTTTGCCTTTAATGCAAGCGGGATGGATTCGGCTACGGAGATGCTGCCTGCGTCCAGAAGGACGATGGTGTCGAATTTCTTTTCGCAGACAAGGGCGTCTTCGATGCTCAATACCGAAAGTTTCTCGGTTGCGGTGGCGTGCGCTTCGCGGAAGTTCGCGTTGCAGAATTCGTCCAGCAGCAGACGGTATTTTTTGCCGAGCTGGGAATGGACTTTCGGGGCGCAGGAGAATACTTCGGGGAATTCCTTGCTGAAGCGCTGGACTTGGGAGGCCGCCCAGTAATATGCGGTGGCCTGGGGCAGTTCGCTGTTGACAGCCGCCGGATTCTGAACAAAGCGCAGGAGCGTCTTGCAACCGGTATTTTCGAGCTCGCGGAACAGCGAGGAAAGCTTAAGGTGTGTGTTGAGGACGTTCCAGTTGTCTTTCCAGAGGTTGATTTCTTCGAGGCTCTTGTCGAGGTCGAGACTGTCGAGCGGAATGTCGAGAACAAGTTCCTTGGAGAGCACCCGCATGCCCGAAAGCAGTTCCTGTACGGCCTTGTCGAATTCCTCGAACCGCGGGAGCATCGGCTTGATCTGGTGCCAGTGCTCGAGAACCGTGAGCATCAGGTTGAACTGCGGGCTGTTCGCATGCTTTTCGCGGAAGTCGTAGATGTAGGTAATCTTCTTGTTCAGGTTGACCCAGTTCGATTTTTCGTAGAGCCAGTCGCGACCTAGCAGATGGTTGCCGAGAACGGCCGTGTCCTTGTAGGCGCGCTTGTTTTCTTGCAGCTCCAGGAGGGTGTCGATGAGGTCGAGCAGGTGCGCATCCGAAGAAACTTCTTTCGGATGCTTGAGCACCTTCATGAGGCGCTTGCGCGAATTGCGGTAGCGGTCGGAAAGTCCCTTGAGCGTGACCTTGAGGCTGTCGGCAAATTCCTCGCGGGCGGCGAGGATGTTCTCGTCGACGGCGTCGTCCGTGTATATGTCGGAGGTCTGCCTGCGGTAGCGGACCCACTTGTCGCCTGCTTCGGGCAGTTCCTTGAGGGAATCCTGGTAGGCGCTCCAGCTGTTGGAACAGAGATCCCAGCCTTCGAATTCGGGCGTGTTTTCGTCGAAGTTCTTGCGGATAAGCGAAATGATTTCGGATAGCGCGGGCAGGTAGATGCCGGTGGGGAAGAACCCTTCTTCCTTGAACAGGTCGACAAGCGGCCTTATGACTTCGACTTTTTGGATGGTATCGTCAATGTTCTTGGCGATTTCGGCCTTCGCTTCTTGGGTGAGGCTTTCGGCCTTGATGTTTTCGAGGAGCTTGCGCGCTGCGATTCCGCCCTTGTTGAAATAGAGGTCGGAAATTTCTTGCAGGAGCCGCTGCAGGTTCGAAAATTCCTTGAAGGGGAGATTGTTCGATTCCTGGAAGATGGATTCGACGAATTTCGCCTTCGGCTTGGGCGCCTGCGCAAAGAACTGCAGGATGTCGGTCAGGCTCGTGCTGTCGGAGGGAGACTTCCCGTTGACCGCCTTGTAGTAGTTGATAAAGAATTGCCGCGTCTTGTTGATATCGGCGGCGACTTCTGCGCGCGGACGGCCGCTGTAGGAGCGGAAGTCGGATTTCCATGCCTGCGTAAAAGTCTGCCTGGAGATGGCGCGCCGCGTGACCACTAGCGTGTCATGTCCCTTCGCGAGGGCCTCGGCGACGATGTTAGTTGCGACCTTTACTTTCTGGGTGCCGGGCAGCGCCTGGATGGCGTAGCCGTGCGCATTTTCGTCGAGCGCGTCGATGGTCACCTTGGTCGTGTGCGAGTCCGTGGTGTAGAGGAAATGGTGGTCGGCCGGGTTGTAGATTTGGTCGAAGTCCGCTTCCTCGAATACGGATTCCCGAACCTGGAATCCATCTTCGCCGAAGAGCGAGGAGAGGAAGGGGTTGCTGTCGATTTTCTTTTCGCTTCCGAGGTTTCGCATCGCCATCTTGAGGCGGAGCCTGCTGCTATTTAAAAAGGCAAGGCAGATGCCATGGCGCGTGAACTTCCAGTTCTTTTCGGCGGCGATGGCCTTTTCGAACAGGGAAAAGTAAAGTTGGATGCTGAACTGGCCGTCGAGCGTTGCGTCTTCGATGCGCGGAAGCTGGACTCCGGCAAGCCTCTCGGAGAGGACCGTGTTCTCGATGGGAGGCCTGTTCGAAAGGTTTATGGAGTTCCCGTCTGCACTGGGCTCGAGCGGGATGAGCAGGCTCGGTGCAAGCGCGTTGCCGTCCCACTTGAGGAATCCGGCAAGCAGGTAAAGGTCTGGCGTACCGAAGTCCTCGGCTTTCTCCTTGAATACCGTCTTGAAGAGAGTCTCGCACTGTTTCTTCTGCTGAGGCGTGAAGCTCGCAGATACCGGGATAAAAGAGTCGAGCGGGATAGCGTTGGCGGATTGCTTCCACTTTTCGTAGAAAGTGTCGCTCGCTTCGCGCAGGAGCGGAGTCTGAAATTCGTTCTTCGTCGAAAAGAGCAGCAGCCTGTCCTTGGAATCAAAAAGGGCAGCCTCCTGTCGGACTTTCATGACGGTGGATGACGGTGTATTGTGCGCCATGCCTAGAATATACGTTATTTTTTTGTTTTTTAGTATTTACAGTTTGCCGGCTACGACTGAAATCGCCTCTTCTAGCGAGAGGGAGGTGTCTTGGGCTACAAGCGAGGCCCTGTAGCATACCCGGCCCAGCAGTTTTTCGGCTGAAACTCCGGCATCGCGGTCCTGGCGCAGGCTGTGGGCGCGTTCGCGTTTCGAGAGTTTTTTGCCTGCGGCATCCACGACGAGCGGATGGTGCAGGTATATCGGTGGAACGTCGCGGCCGAGCAGGCGCATGAGGGCGATTTGCCTTGCGGTGGAATTTCGGATGTCCTCGCCGCGAACCACGTGCGTGATTCCTTCGTCGATATCGTCGACGCACACGGCGAACTGGTATGTCCACTGTCCGTCGCGGTCGCGGATCGGGAAGTCCCCGCATTGCTGTTGCGGATTTTCATCGAAATCTCCGAGAAACTTGTCGTGCCAGTGCACGACTTTGTTCGGAATGGAGACGCGGAGGCAATGGGGCTGGTCCGACATTGCCTCCGGGTTTGCCTGCTGTCGACATTTGCCCTGGTAGATTACTTCGCCGGTGGAACTTTTGGGGTTCTCTGCTTCCAGCTGTTTGCGGCTGCAGTAGCAGGGGTAGACCAAACCCTGGGATTGCAGCTTTTGGAGCGCCTCTTCGAAACGCTCCGGGTGCTTACTTTGTATGCTATCGCTGTCGAATCGGAATCCGAACCATTTCAGGTCTTCGTAGATGCTCTCGATGTATTCGGGGCGTGCACGGCTTTGGTCGTGATCCTCGATGCGCAGGTGTATTTGCAGGTTCCACTTGCGGGCCGCGGCCCAAACGTAAAGCGCCGAAAGCAGGTGGCCTTCGTGAAGGTAGCCCGTGGGGCTTGGCGCAAAGCGGATTTTACCGTCCATACGCAAAAATGTAATAAAAGCAGGGGGTGCGTGCGCTGTTTTTGGTGGATTTGGGGATTAAACTGGGCTAAAAAATGGTTTTTTATCTCCACTGTGCGGGCTTTTTTCACGTATACGTTGCGTACAAAGTAATAAAATGGGGGTTGGATGGGGTGAAAAAAGACTGTTTAATCCCCAATTTTCGGCTTTTGGTGTTTTTTTTGACGCAGAATCCGCTTTTTTTATTTATATTCAGGGCGTGAGGGCTTTCTGGCCCGCAAACAGGATTTTGGGTTATGCAAATGAATTTTAAGCGCGCTTTTAAGTTGGCCTTCGTCGCAATGGCGGTCTGTACGGCGTTCTCCTTCGCTGAAGATATTGTCGCGACGACCTCCAACGGTTCGACGGTCATCCTTCACGACAATGGCCGCTGGGAATACTATCAGAACAACGCGAATATCAGGGACGTGCGCGAATCCGCCGTGCCGAAGGATGCCCGTTTCGAGGTTTCCGTGCTTTATGAGAGTCCGGACAAGGTGAAGAAGAATGTGCGCATGGCGCTTGAGGCCGATTTCGCGACCGAGGAAGAAATCAGGGATAGCCTCCGCAAGGTGCCGAAGGGCGGCTATGTCTACTTCCAGGTGCCGACGAAGCAGATTAAACCCGGCCTTGTGCGCGAACTTACGTATTCTATTTACGATACGGGCAAGAACGCCATCTTTACGAAGACGGTTCGCGATTCGGAAGCGACGGCGAGTGAAGATGCCGGCATCTCGAATCTGTTGGTGGTCCCTATCTACGGTCGCCCGAAGGCAAAGGTCATGAAGGCCAGAGTCGAAGACCGCAAGAACCATGCCACGCTCGATATCGATATCCCGATTCGCTGATGACCGCCCCGCAAGAGGATATGCTGAAATTCGCCGTCGTCGATGTAGAAACGACTGGCGGTGCGGGTGAATCGAACCGTATTACCGAAATCGGGATTGTCCTGCTCGATGGCATGGAACAGGTGGGACAGTTCCACAGCCTGGTGGATCCGGGCGTGCCGATTACGCCGTTTGTCAAGAACCTTACGGGCATTACCGACGAGATGGTGAACGGGGCTCCGCAGTTTTCGAAAATAGCGGAAGAAGTGTCCGGGATGCTTGAAGGCAGAATCTTTGTCGCGCACAATGTGCAGTTCGATTGCCGCATGATTCTGACGGAACTCAAGCGCTGCTGCGTGAAGTTTGACCCGCCGAGGCTCTGCACCGTAAAGATATCGCGAAAATTTTTTCCGGGACTGCCGAGCTACAGCCTGCACAACCTGACGGATTCTCTTGGCCTCAGCGACTTTAGGCATCACCGTGCGATGGATGATACGCTTGCCTGTGCAGAAATCTTGAAACTGGCCTACAACAAGGTCGGGCCGGGAAAGATATTGAAAGAGGTGAAGAACCTCACGAAAGCGAAAAAAGCGAACGTTGTGAGATGACTGACGCCATCAGGGCGAGAGCAGCCCTGCGCGAAGTTTCATCTTTAGAATGCGGACGACGGATTTCTCGATTCTTGCAAGGAATGCCTTGTCGTTCATGGCGCGATCGAGAATGAATTTCTTGATATCAACCGCCTTGGCGGGGTAGGTGATGATGAACATGTCGTTGCCGGCATCGAGAGCGGCTGTCACGACTTTCTTGAATTCGGATGCGGGGTAGGGGTCGTTGAGCGGTGTTCCGGGGCCGCTGATCCAGCCGCGCAGGGAGCTTCCCCAGAGGTCGTCGGTGAGGACCACGATGTCGTCGTCGAGGTCGTGGGCCATCTTCACGAGTTTCTTCTCGAATACGGCGGGAGCGTTTGAAATTTTCGTGTAGCGGACGCTGCTCATCATGACGATAGGAATGTCCGGGGAGAGAGCCCTGAAGAACTTGACGTATTCCTTGATTCTAGATTCGCTCGCATCGCTTTCGGCCATCTGCAAGTCGCTGTTCTTGTTGCTGTCATAGCCGGGAAAGTGCTTCGATGCGCTGATGATGCCGGAAGCCCGCATTCCCTTCACGAATGCGCGGACCTTCTCTGCATTCTCGATGCCGTTCCATGAGCGGTTCCAGTGCTCCATGAAGGTTTCCTTGCCGTGGGAATCGAATGCGGGGTCGAGGGCGGGGGCGAGGTTCAGGTTGAAGCCTGCGTCGTGAAGCGTCTTGCCGACTTCATGTGCCGTGCGCTCGATTGCTGCGGGCTCCGATTCTCGCATCTCCTTTGCGCTAGGGGTCTTTTCCCACTTGCGGTCGATGTTCACGGCCCGGTTCACGGTGCCGCCTTCCTGGTCGATGGTGACGAGCAGCGGGACCTTGATGCGCGAAGAAATCTTTTCGAGGTTCTTCCGGAACAGGTTCATGTTCGAAAGGTGCGGCTTCATTACGAGAATTCCGCCAAAGTTGTTTGTAACGGTGAAATTCGGCGGTGCCATGTAGACCATGATCATCTGCCCGATTTTCTCTTCGAGCGTGAGCGAATTCCAGAGCGGCAGGAGCTCCTTGGGAAGCCCGCGGGGGGCCGCCGCGAAAGAACAGGCGAATGCGGCAAGCAAACCGAAAAAGAAAATCCGCAGGCGCATGCTGGCCTCGTGATGCTAGCCTTCGCTTTTGGCGGGAGCTTTCTTGAAGAACCGTCTGCCCTTGCTGAAGTCGCGCGGCGGGAAGTCGAACTTGATCTTGCCCTTTTCGAGCGTGAGGTAGGCGTCGAAGAGCCTGCGCGTCTTGTTGCTGCGGAAGCCCTTGATGAGCGCCGTTTTCTTGCCTGCAAGGAGGTTCTTGATTTCTTCGAGCGGGATTTCCTTTCCGAGGAGCACCTTGGGCAAGTTGAGACCCGAAGGCTGCTTGTCGATGTAGCTCTGGCTCACGTAGCCGGTGAGCGTTTCGAACACGTTGGTCCCGTCGACGGGGGATTCCCCGATTGTCTCTCCGATTTCAATCTCTTCGGGCTTTTCTTCGAATACGAATTCGATCTTGTTCTGGTCGTTGATGATGAGCACCGCGGTGAATTCCGCACCGCGTTTGCTGCGGAACCCGGGCAAGGGGCCAATCTTACGCTTGGTGAGGAGTTCCACGATTTCTTCGTCGGAGAGGTGCTTGCCGCCAATCATCTTGCGGATGACGATGCCGTCTTCGGTGGTGTAGCGGCTTACGGTCTCGAACACCTTCTTGCCGTTCACGGGGCTGAACTTCGCCTCGCCGGTGGTGTTCTCTTCCTTGAATCCCTTGATGTTCTTCACCATGTTCTTCGTCATGTCGACGATGCCCTTCATGAAGTTCTCGCGGGATTCCTTGCCCTTGCTGATGAGGTCCATCTTGTATTCCCACTCGCCGGTGAGTTCCGGGCTTGTGAGCGCCTCGCAGTTCATGGCCGAGAGGACCTTGATGAGGTCGAAAGCCTTCGCTGTCGGGATCATTTCCTTGCCGTCACGGACAACATACTTGTCGCTCACCAGTTTCTCGATAATGGCGGCGCGTGTCGCAGGTGTACCAAGCCCGCGCTCCTTCATGGCGTCGCGCAACTCGTCGTCCTCGACGAGCTTGCCTGCGCTTTCCATCATGGAAAGGAGCGTGCTTTCGGTGTAGTGTGCAGGCGGCTTGGTGAAGTCCTCGCTGCTGCGCATGTCAAGCGTCTTTGCTTCGTTTCCCTTCAGGGGCGGCACGTTTGATTCGTCGTCGCTGTCCTTGCCGTAGACCGCCTTGAAACCCGGGTCCACGAGAATCTTGCCTTCGGTAATGAACGTCTCGCCTTCGACGGTCGTAATGCGGGTGGTGCCCAGGTACTGTGCCGGCGGGAAGAATACCGCGATAAAGCGTTGGCACACCATCGTGTAGATTTTTTCTTCGGCTTCGGAGAGTCCCTTCGGGGCAACACCCGTAGGGATGATGGCGAAGTGGTCCGAAATCTTCGTGTTGTCAAAGACTTTCGGGGTGCGCTTCACGTAGTTCTTGTCGAGGGCCTCTTGCGCGAACTTGGCGAGCGGGCCTTCAATCTTTGCGAGGGTAGCCTTCACGGGTGCCACGTAGTCTTCGGGTAGGCAGCGACTGTCGGTACGCGGGTAGGTCGTTGCTTTGTGGCGTTCGTATAGGGCCTGCGCAATCGAGAGCGTAGTCTTGGCGCTGAAGCCGAAGCGGTTGTTCGCCTCGCGCTGGAGCGTGGTTAGGTCGTAGAGCTGCCCGCACTTCTGCTGGGAGGGCGCTGTCGTTTCCTCAATCTTGCCGGGCTTGCCCTTGCATTTCTTGAGAATCTCGTTCGCCTTCTTCTCGTCAAAAATCTGCTTTTTGCGGTCCTTGCCGTCGCCCTCGAACCATTTGCCCTGGTAGTTCACGCCGCCGTTGTCGAAGTCCGCATCGATGGTCCAGAATTTTTCGGGCTTGAACTGCTGGCGTTCTTCCTCGCGCTTCACGATGATGGCGAGCGTCGGGGTCTGCACGCGCCCGCACGGCGTAATCTGGAACCCGCCCATGCTGCTGTTGTAGGCGGTGAGCCCGCGGCTCCCGTTCATGCCTACGAGCCAGTCGGCCTCGCTGCGGCAGAGGGCCGCGTTTTTCAGGTTTTCCATCTCTTCGGCGGTGCGCAGGTGCTCGAACGCGTCCTTGATGGCGGCAGGCGTCATGCTCTGCATCCACAGGCGCTTGATGGTCTTGTTCTTGAAGTTGCCCTTGAGCACGTAGTCGAGGATATAGAAGAAAATCAGTTCACCTTCGCGGCCCGCATCGCATGCGTTCACGATGGTCGTCACATCTTTACGCTTGATGAGCTTGCCGACGATGGAAAGCTGGGACTTGGTGGCAGGCGTGGCGACGAGCGGGAATTTTTCGGGGAGCATCGGGAGCGTCTTCATGTCCCATGCCTTGTAGCGCTCGTCGATGTCCTTGGGGTCGGCGATGGTCACCAGGTGGCCGATGGCGTGGCTTACGATGGTCGAATCGCTTTCGTAATATCCGTTGTTCTTCTTGAACGACTTAGCCCCGAGAACCTTCACGAGGTCGGCGGCCACACTCGGCTTTTCGGCGATGATGAGCGTTACGCCCTCGTCGGCGGGTTTTGTCGCCTTCTTTGTCGCCGTGGTCTTGGCGGAGGCCTTTGCCGTAGTCTTTGCGGTGGATTCTGTCTTAGTCGTTTTCTTGGTCGTAGTTGCCATCGTTATTTCCATTTAAAGCGTCCGAACAGGCCGAAGAGCACGGCCAGCACGGTGAAGGGGGCGTGGATGAATTCAACGGGGATGCACCACTTGAGCAGGTGCTCCTGCCGGAAAATCCGGAGCCCGCGGAGTATTAATACCAGGTCGCCTATGCACTTGGCGACCGATGCGACGATTGTCGCGATGAGAATTTCGAAGCTGAAGGGCGAAAGTGCCGCCGAGACGCACTGCATCACGAGGAACAGGAATACCATGCTGAGCACGAATACGATTTTCGGCGTATAGTATATGGTTGCCGAAGCCCAGCGCTTGCGCTGTTCCCACAGTTCCTTGAGGGTCTCTTTGCCGCTCGTGGTGACGAAGGTCGATTCGGCAACGCAGTAGCGCATGGCCCAGGGACGGTCGTCAGCGATTTTCTGCATCAGGAGGTCATCGTCGCCGCTCTGGATTTTGAGGACGTTCTCGAATCCGTGGACGCTCTTGAAGAAGCTCTTGCGGTAGGCGAAGTTGTTGCCGGTGCTTGTGAGCGGAAGGTGCATCGCGATGCCGGCAGTCCCCGCCACGCGGTAGATGAGCGTCTCGACCGCCTGCATGCATATGAGCACGCTCGATTTGCCGGGAACGGTCGGGATGTAGGAATGCCCAGCTACGAGTTCGATTCCCGGTTCGAATTCGCGCACGAGTCCGGCAATCCAGGTGGGTTTCACGATACAGTCGGCGTCGGTAAGGCAGAGAATGTCGCCGTCGCAGATGTCGACAAGTTTCGAAAGGGCCTGCTTTTTGGGGCTGACGCCGTCGGGAATGTCGTTGATGGTGAGAATGTGAAGCCGCGGGTAGCGTGCCGCGTAATCCGCGAGGATTTTCGGGGTGTCATCGTCGCTGCGGTCGTCGGCGACCCATACGTCCCATTCGCCGTCATATTCCTGTGCGAGGACGGAATCGAGTGTCGCGCGGATGCCCGCCGACTCGTTCCTCGCCGAAATCAGGATGCTTACGCGCGGTTTGGGTTCCACGTCGGACTGCCCGTCGCGCACCGTGCCCAGGGCGCGGAAAAGCCGCACTTCGAGGGCTATGTAGAGTAGCGCCGATACGGACAAAAGGCCGATGACCAGGTATGTGAGCACTGTCCAGAACATTTTTTCGGGCAAAATTTAGTTCATCGCACCCTGATTTGGGACTGCGGGTGCCGGAACGGGACGTCGATTTCTTGATACATATATATATGTTATTGTGTCGGACGGAAGCGAAAATTCGCGAATTCGGTGAAAAAACGCGTTTTTTGGGGGTGAACGCTATTCTTTCACGAGTTCCGGGTGCTTTTCGGCGATGCATCGTGCAAGGTACACGAATGGGGTGTCCATCAGGGAGGTCACGATGAAGATGCCATACCCGAAGATGAGAATTTCGCCGATGGTGTTCCATGGGAACACGCCCGCGAACGCGAGCAGGTTGAACACCACCACGTTGATAAGCTGGCTTACGAGGGTGGAACCGTTGTTGCGGAGCCACAGGAACTTGCGCTTGTCACCGAACTTCTTTTCGGTCCATTTCCACCAGGCATGGTAGGCCCACACGTCGAACATCTCGCAGACGGCATAGGCGAACAGGCTTGCGAGCATCACGCGCGGGGTGTTCGCGAATACGGTGCGGATAGGGCCAGCCATCGTGTCGCCGTCGGCCGGAATGTAGAGGAACCAGCTCTGCGAAATCAGGATGAAGGTGATGTTTGCGAGGATTCCGATTTTCACGCAGCGGTTGGCTTCTTTTTTACCGAAGATCTCGCTCATGATGTCGGTCGCGAGGAAGGTCGAGGCGAAAATGACGTTACCGAGCGTGGTGTCGAGCCCGAAGGCGTGCACCAGGATAAGCACTTCGATGTTTGCCGCGATGGTGCAGATGACGGTCCACGTGAAAATGCCCTGCTTGCCGAAAAAGCGGAAGAAGGCGACGAGCCCTCCGAAAAACGCGAAGACGGAGGCGACAAGGATAATCTCGTTCTGGAACGGCACTTTACTTTCTCCGGTCGATGGCCGCAAACAGGCGGGTCTTGGCGATAGATTCGAATTCGGTGCCCGGCTTGCCGTAGTTCGCGAACGGGTAGAGCGAGATGCCGCCGCGGGGCATGAAGATTCCTTCGACTTCGATGTATTTCGGGTCCAAAAGCTTCACCAGGTCCTTCATGATGATGTTCACGCAGTCCTCGTGGAAATCCCCGTGGTTGCGGAACGAGAACATGTAGAGCTTGAGCGACTTCGATTCCACCAGGTACTGGTTCGGGATGTAGTTGATCTTGATTTCGGCAAAATCGGGCTGGCCGGTTTTCGGGCAGAGGCTCGTGAATTCCGGGCAGTTGAACGTGACCATGTAGTCGTTGCCCGGATGCTTGTTCGGGAACTTTTCGAGCACTTCGGGGCTGTAGGTGGTCTTGTACTGGGTCTTGTTGTTGCCAAGCAGCGTGACGCCTTCGAGTTCTGCTTCTGAACGCATGGAAGTCTCCTAGTTTTGTTTTAAGTCAGGATGGGTCTCGAACTGACTGGCGTAAAGATAAAAAAATCCGGGCTTTTTTCAAAGCCCGGATGAAGCGGGAAAATTCGGCTACAGCATCACCGTGATGTTATAGCTCGGTGGGGTGCGTTGAGTCCCGCCTTCCAAGCATCCACTGCCGCACTCGATGTGTCGAGCGCCCAGTCCGCTTCGAAGCTCTTGCTCTGGTTGAACCACATGATGGCGAAAATCCTCGGAAATTCCACGGGCAGCACCTTGAACATGTCGGCTATCCATTCGGCCTTGTTCCCGCCCGATTCCGTGCACGATGTCTCGGCGATAAAGATGGGCTTGTCGATGCCCGCGAGCGCATTGTACGACTTCCTGAAAACTTCCGAGAAACTCTTCCAGCGGGACCAGCATTTCTTATCGCCCCAGTTGTAGCCGTCGATGGAGATGTAGTCCACGAAATCGTCGCCGGGGTAGGTTCCCGTGAAGGTCGTGTTTTCGCCCACGTTCGAGGAATTGGTCGTCCAGACCCACTTGACGTTACCGACGGATTCCTCGCGGAAAATCCTTACGATGTGCCGGAAAGCTTCGGCAACGTTCTCGTCGGTGTTGCCGGCGCCCTGCTTGCCGACTCCCCAGTCGTACCAGTCGCCGTTCGCTTCGTGGAGCGGACGGAGCCAAATTTTGTGTCCGTATTCCTTGGCGCTTTTTGCAAAGTGCCGTATGAAGGAATCTGCCTCGCCCTCGTTTATCCTTCTTGCGTTGTAGCCGTTGGGCATCCACGTGACAACGAGCGTGGAACCGTTCTCGCGAGCCGTTTCGGCGAAGGGCTCTACCCAGTTCCAGGTGTTGATATCGAATAGCGCAAACAGGCTCACGAGATCGACATTCCTTCCTTGAAGAGCCTGGAAAGCTTGAATGTTTTCTTTCGTGGGCTGCGGGTGCAGTTCGTTGCCGCCGACCCATGCCCCTATGCGGAATTCTTTTTGCATGAAACCTCCAGTCAAAAACAAAGATATTTCATTGGGAGTCGGTGACGAAGCCTTTGTTTTTTAGTATTTTCCAAAGTGTATCTAGTGTTTTAAACGAGTGTGATTTGGAACACTAAAAAAATGAGTTTGTGCGTATCGAACGAAGGAGGATTCGATGACTGTGGAAGAAATTTGTAAGTGGCTGGAGGCTTCGAAATTCAGGGAAGGCGACAGGCTCCCTTCGGTCAGGAGTGTTTCGGAGCGTCTTTCTACATCGACTTGCACGGTGTTTCGCGCCTACCGCAAGCTGATTGACGCGAAGAAGGTTTATGGGGAACAGGGCAACGGCTATTTCTGGGGTGCGGCCAAGGTCGCCATGCCGGAACCTCCCGTGCGAGAACAGGTGGTTGAACGGCTGGAACGATTGCTCCAGGAAGACTGGAAATCCGGCAGGCTTTCGGCGGATGCCCCGCTCCCGACCATCAAGGAACTTTGTTTGCAATACGAGACGTCGGTCGGTTCCATGAGACGCACGCTCGAAAAGCTGCAGGCGTTGGGAATCCTTTCACGCCGGGGCAGAGGGCGTTTCTATTTTCGCACGGCGCAAGCCCCGAAGGCGAAGGAAATCCTCCTGGTGATGCGTTCGAACCCGACGGGGGATTTTTATTGCCTGGGGGAGCGTGAACTGGAATTTATGCAGAAGGTTTACGCCGAGGCTGAAAAGCGCGAGCTGCGCGTGCATGTGCTGGGTTACCACGAGGATTCAGGCAAGTTCTTGGATTCGGCGGGCAATGCCGTGTTGCCGGAGACATTCCGCGACGCGTTCGGCGCAATCCTTTCGACGATGCTCGTCTTTAAACCCCAGCGCCTATTCTCGCTGTTCGCGAGGACCCGATTCCCGATATCGGTGTGGTGGGAACATCCGCTTTCTGAAATCCCGCGTGCCCTCAAGAAGGAACCGCGGTACGCCTTCTTCAACCTCGCCTTCGGCGAGTTTCCGGGCCGTGCCGTGGGACGCTTTCTCCGGGAACGGGGCTGCAAGAACATCGTCTACATTTCGCCGTATCATTTGAGTTCCTGGTCCATCGACCGCCTGAATGGCCTCAAAAAGTCGGGACTGCATGTCTTCGAAGCGGTGGATGCCGAACGCGCGAGTCCGTTCGAGTTCAGCAAGGAACCTCCGGCTTTTTTTGAAAAAGTGGTCGCGCGCCTTGCGGGGAGTGTCCCGCAAGACACCGATGCCTGGGTCGTAGTGAACGACGAAGTGGGCTGCGCACTCCACCGGATGTTTGTACAACATAAAATCAAGCGCCCGCCTTACATGGTGTCGTTCGACAATACGGTGGACAGTTACCGCATCCGTCTGGATTCCTTCAAATTCAATCTCGATACGCTAGCCGAACAGTCGGTATTCCACATCGTGTCGCCCGGGGTCACGCTCTACAAGAAGGACGACTTCCGCGAACTTTCGGGCAACGTCGTGGAAAAGTAGCGGTTTGCCGCCCGATTCTGCGGTCCTGGCCTACCCCTGGGACCAGCCCGACCCGAGCAAGTAGAACGGCTAAAACTCCGAGCTGTCCGCCCTCCCGCATATAGTTTAAGCCTGAATGTTGAAATCAGTCTTGTTTTTTATTAAATTTGGGCCACTTTGAGAATCGATATCGCACAGAAACTTACTGAACCCGAAGACCGCCGAGCAGTCTGGTCCCATGCCGACGCTCCCGAAATCTTCGACGAACTGCACCTCAAGGGCGATCTGGTAGCCGAGGTGCTGGTGAGCCCCGAAGGCCCCGGTAAGTGTCTCGTGACCGGTACGCTCTCCGGAGTGCAAACTCTGACCTGTTCCAGGACGCTGGACTTGTTCGACCGCCCGTTTACGACCGAAATCGTGGCGGAGGTCGAGAGGCTCCCCATCGCAAAGCAGGAGCTGGACGAGGACGATGCAGATGTCTTCGCCTACAAGATTCCCCAGGGGCAGGACTTCGTAGATGTATCCGAGTGCATCCGACAGCTGGTTTTACTGCAAGAACCGGTCGCGCCCGTGAAAAATCCTGACGAAGATTTTATCTTTGTATCAAACAATCCGCCCGACGAAGGTTCCGACGGGGCCGCAAAGCCCATGGACCCGCGCTGGGAGAAACTCAAGGCTCTCAAGAGCAAAATGGAAAATAGGAGTTAAAAATGGCAGTACCTAAAAGAAAAACCTCGACCGCCCGTCGTGACAAGCGCCGCACCCACTGGAAGATGGAAGTGCCCGCGATGGCTACCTGCGACCACTGCGGTTCTGCAAAGCGCCCGCACCGTGTGTGCCCGGTTTGCGGCTACTACAATGGTGTCGAAGTTGTCAACATGAAGGATGCCGAAGCCTAATTTGTTGATGCAGCGTTCAGTTGCAAGGAGATGTTCATGGTAAAAGTTGCTCTTGATGCTCTGGGTGGCGATTTCGCTCCCGACGTCGTGGTTGAAGGTGCGGTAAACGCCGTCAACAAGAATGCAAACCTGCATGTGGTCCTGTGCGGACCGGAGGCCGTGGTCAAGGCTAAACTCGAGTCGCTCGGTTACGCCGGCAACGGGATTTCGGTCATTGACGCTCCGGACCCTGTCGCCATGGACGAACACCCTGTTCAGGTTCTCAAGAAGAAGCCCCACTCCGGCCTGGTGACGTGTGTCGCCCTGCAGAAGAAGGGCATGGTCGATGCTTCCGTGAGCGCCGGCAACTCCGGTGCCATGATGGCTAGCTGCCTCATGCTTCTCGGAAAGTCGAGCGAAAAGTTCAGCCGTCCGCCTATCGGTTGTGTCATTCCGACCGCCGACCGTCCGATCATCCTGGTCGATGCCGGCGCGAACGTCGATGAACGCGCCTCCACGCTGGTGGATTTCGCCATCGCGGGTTCCGCATTCGCCGAGACCTACTTCGGATATCAGAACCCGAAGGTCGGCCTTTTGAACATGGGCGAAGAAGAACACAAGGGTCCGGCTGTGCTCCAGGAAGCGCACCAGCTGTTGAAGTCCGCCCCGGTGAACTTCATCGGCAACATCGAAGGCGAAACGCTTATCGAAGGTGTCGCCGACGTGGTGGTGACCTCCGGCTTCACGGGTAACGTTGTCCTGAAGATGCTCGAAGGTTTCTACGAACTCCACAAGAAGATGTTCGGTTTCATCGATACCCCCAACGGCCGTCGCTTCGACGAGATGTGGGACTACCGTATGACGGGTGGCGCCTTGCTCCTCGGCCTCAACGGCACGGGCATTATTGCCCATGGTCGTTCCGATGCTCTCGCTATCGAGAAGGCTGTGGAAGTCGCCGCCAAGTACGCCGAGAAGGGTGTCGCTAAGAACGTCAACGAACGCCTTGCCGCCATCAAGGACGAACCTGCCGAAACCAAGTAAGTGCTTGACCGACACTAATTTGTCTGTAAAAGGCTTTTGAGGACGGAACCGCAAGGTTCCGTCTTTTTTTTGTAAACAATTATTTTGTTGATTTCGCTTTCGAATGAATTTACTTTGTTATTTAAAATAAATTTATAAGAGGCGATAAGGTGAATAGTTGTTTTGCCAATATGGTAATGGCTTTGTTTATTGTGGCATGTAGCAATTTTAGATAAATTGCCATCGGGCAAAGATGGGCGGTCTTATACGAAAACGAATTTAAAGAATCTGTTTGAATTTTGGAAGGAGTGGCTATGAGAAAAATGTTTTTATTTTTAGTGTTGCTTGACGCCTTGCTTGTTGGTTGCTCGGGTTATGATGTTGCCCATGGCGACTATGAAGGAACAGGTTCACTGCTTCATGAAATTGCAAACAACTCTGGCTATGATGTGAAAGTAAAATTCTTATGGCAATATGATGAAAAAAGGGATTCCGTCTTGATGGACGTTGCCGAAGGAGATACAATTGTTTTGCCGGAATCCGTAGGTCACCTGGCAGAGACTTTTGTGGAAGATTTCAATTTGGCTTATCCTGATGGGACCTTTGATGCTTATATAGAATTTGATGTTTTACCTGCCAAATGTGTTTCTTTTGTGGGCGATGTCGATGAGCAGAATGATATACGTTCAGAAAAATTTTCTGAATTTATTGACCCGACGGATGCCGATGGATTCCGGTTCAAAAGGTATACCATTGATTCGGCTTTATATAAGGATGCTGCTCAATGCCCCTAGTAGGGCTCTAAACTTGCAAAAATATTCCTTTTATCTTTCTTTTGCGGGGAAATAGTGCTTTTTGCTCCGGGAACCTTTGGAACGGGGGTGTATTTTCTAAATTAGGGGTGAAAATTTTCGCGGGTTTCCGCAAAGGATTGAAATGTCTAAGACGATTTTGCTTTTCCCTGGCCAGGGTGCCCAGTATGTAGGTATGGGCCAGACCCTTGCTTCCACTTTCGAACCGGCCAAGAAGATTATGCAACAGGCCGACGAGATTCTCGGCTTCTCGCTTTCGAAGCTCATGGCCGAAGGCCCCGAAGATGTTTTGAAGAGCACCGACAACACGCAGCCGGCCCTCTTTACCGTGTCCGCGATGGTGATGGAACTCCTCAAGTCTGAAGGTTTTGCGTTCGACTACGTGGCCGGGCACTCCCTCGGTGAATACTCCGCCATCTACGCTGCTGGCGGTTTCAGCTTTGAAGAGGGCCTCCGCCTGGTGCGTACCCGCGGTGAACTCATGGCCAGTGCCGGTTCCAAGAACCCGGGTGCGATGGCTGCCATCATGGGCCAGGACGAAGCCAAGATTCTTGAACTTTGCGAAGCCGTGAAGGACGTGGGCGCCGTGGTGCCCGCCAACATCAACTGCCCGGGCCAGATCGTTGTCTCCGGTGCCGTCGCCGGCGTGAACAAGCTCGTCGAAAACTGCGGTGCCGCCGGCATCAAGGCCATCCCGCTTGCCGTGTCTGGCGCGTTCCACAGCCCGCTGATGCAGTTTGCCCAGGCAGGCCTCGCCGAAGCGATTGCCAAAACCAAGTTCAACGATGTCGAAAAGCCGGTTATCGCCAACGTGATTGCCGAACCGGTCACGAAGGGTGCCGAACTTGCCGAACTTTTGGTGAAGCAACTGGTATCTCCGGTCCGCTGGAACGACTGCATGAACAAGGCCATCTCCCTCGGTGTTACCCAGGGTGTGGAAGTGGGCTCGGGCAAGGTGCTCATGGGCCTCATGCGCAAGATTAGCCGCGACGTGAAGGTCACGCCGGTCGAAACCATTGAAGCCTTCCAGGCTCTTAAGGGATAAACCTTTCAATTACAGGGAACAAAAAATGGGTAAACTTACAGGTAAAAAGGCTATCGTGACCGGCGCATCCCGCGGTATCGGTCTCGCCATCGCCACCAAGCTTGCGAGCGAAGGTGCCGACGTCGCTATCCTTTCCACATCGGTCAAGGAAGAACTGGCCGCCAAACTTTCCGCCGAACTTGGGGTGCAGGTCAAGAGCTATGCTTGCGACGTGGCCGACTCCGAAACGGTGCAGAACGTGTTCAAGCAGATTATTGCCGACATGGGTACGGTCGATATCCTGGTGAACAACGCCGGTATCACCCGCGACGGCCTCCTGATGCGCATGAAGGACGAGGAATTTGATGCCGTGATTGCCACGAACCTCCGTTCCGTGTTCCTTTGCACCCGCGCCGTGGCCCGCACCATGATGGGCAAGCGCACCGGCCGAATCATCAATATTTCGAGCATCAACGCCCTGCGTGGCCAGGCTGGCCAGGCGAACTACGCTGCCGCCAAGGCGGGTATCATCGGCATGACCCGTTCCAATTCCAGGGAATTCGCTTCCCGCGGCATTACGGTGAACGCCATAGCCCCCGGCTTTATCGGGACGGACATGACCGCCGCCATGGACGATGCCACCAAGGAAAAATATGCAGCCCAGATTCCCCTCGGACGTATCGGAAAGCCCGAAGACGTGGCCAATGCGGTCGCTTTTTTGGCATCTGACGACGCCTGCTACATCACGGGTCAGATTTTGGGCGTAGATGGTGGGTTGAACGCCTAGCCAATTTTTACTAAATTTAAACTTAAACAATCCAAACGGAGTAAACAATGACACAAGAAGAAATTTTCAAGAAGATTACCGACGTCATCGTCGCCAAGCTCGAAGTCAAGGCCGAAGACGTGAAGATGGAATCTGAATTCGGTAACGACCTCGGTGCCGACTCTCTCGACCGCGTCGAGCTCGTGATGGCTCTCGAAGACGAATTCGAAGTCGAAATCCTCGATTCCGATGCCGAAAAGTTCCAGAAGGTTGCCGACGTGGTTGCCTTCATGGCCGAAAAGAAGAAGTAATCGCTTCTGCAAACGCCCTGGCAATGGCGCTGGGGCTTTCGATGAAATTTGCTCCGGCCCCTGCGGCCGGGCTTTTTCTATTTTCGCAGACAGAAAGGAGATGCCTTTGCCAGAAGAAAACGTATTGAAGAAATTGCTGAAATTCTGGTTTCGCCAGAAGCCCGACGGCGGACTTGAGGCGAAGCTTGGATATCGGTTCCGCGAACCGGAACTCTTGGTTCAGGCGCTGGTCCACCGGTCTTACCTGACCGGAACGGATTTGCCCTACACAGAAAACAACGAACGGCTCGAATTCCTGGGCGATTCCGTGCTGAACATGCTAACGACGGAATTCCTGTACAAGACGTATCCCGATGACCCGGAGGGCGAACTCTCGAAGCGCAAGAGCGCCATCGTTTCGGGGCATGCCTGTGCGCAGTCTTCGAAGGAATGGGACTTGAGCGAGTATATCAAGCTCGGGAAGGCCGAGGCGAAGATGGGTGGTCGCGGCAAGGAGAGTATTCTTGCCGATGCCTACGAGGCCGTGCTCGGGGCGGTTTACCTCGATGGCGGGCTCGACGAGGTCCGCGCAATCCTCAACAGGTTCCATTTCCCGCGTGTGAAAGAAATTATTGTCGACGATGACTTTGTGAACTACAAGAGCGCCTTGCTCGAATACCTGCAGGGGAAGCGCCATACGGTTCCTGAATATGTTCTGGTGGAAGAATCCGGACCGGAGCACCAGAAACTGTTTACCGTCGAGGCGCACGTGAACGGCAAGGTCTATGGCCGTGGCCAGGGTGGCAACAAGAAAAAGGCCGAACAGGAAGCGGCCCACAAGACTCTTGAAATGTTGAAGGCTGAAGAGGCGGCGCAGGCGAAGGATGTTCCGGCCGAGGTGGCGCCTGTGAAACCCGTAAAACCCAAGCGGTATTATAGACCGTAGGGAGATAAAGATGAAGAATGGAAAAATGAATTTTTGTCGTGTGGCTGCCGTGTCCGCGACGTTGATGCTGTCTGCGATGGCCCTTACCGCCTGCAACGAGCAGGGCGCCTCCAAGTCCGCGAAGGCTGCGGGCAGCGAGCTCAACTGCCCGGAACTGCCGGTCGATTCCACCGCCACGGGCGAGTTCGACCCG
>ODAI013281883.1_pt1 | contig 95691 bp, 93 predicted proteins | sample 1539321 | NCBI WGS metagenome assembly ODAI01 (sample SAMN02144231, study PRJEB22623) | gut metagenome | biome: sheep rumen | host: Ovis aries | place: New Zealand | reverse complement strand
AGTAGACAACTTTCTATCAGAGAGAAAACGCTTGGCGCGTTTTCCAATTGCGCAAAAGCGCAATTGCCGTCTTATACAATCTTGACGCGCCTACGGCGCTATTAAAAAGTAGAAAGTCTACTTTTTAATGAAGATTGGTATAATTTGTCTTGCTGTTTTTATGGCAGGAGCCGTGCATTGCGCAGTTGGCGCAGCCGCAGCCGCAGGACGGGGATTTGCCCTTCCTTTTGCTCCTGACAATCGAGAAAACGGCGGCTCCCACTACCAGTAAAAGAATAGCGACAACAATAATTGTACCGATATTTTCCGCAAACCACATATGCTTTGCTCCTTTCAAAACTAATCTTATTTAATCTTTACGTTCTTTGTAAGCTTGTTTGCTTCCTTGTACGGCTTGAACAGCATAAAGAGCATAAATGCAATCAAAAGTATTGCGATAATCAGACCGATTACATTCAGACTGCCCGTGAACGCGCCGCCGATTTGGTTAATCATAAAGGCGATTGCGTAGGCGAAAATGCACTGGTAAGCGATTGCGAAGAACGTCCATTTTGCTGAGTTCATCTCACGCTTAATTGCGCCCATTGCCGCAAAGCACGGTGCGCAGAGCAGGTTGAACACGAGGAATGAGAAGCCTGTAACGCCTGTGAATACTCTTGCGATCATAGCCCAGGTCGAGATTTCTCCGCCGCCGTAGAGCACGCCCATTGTGCCGACGATGTTCTCCTTGGCGATAAGACCTGTGATTGAAGCCACAGCCGCCTGCCAGTTGCCCCAGCCGAGCGGTGCGAAAAGCCATGCGATACCGTTACCGATAACCGCGAGAATACTGTTGCCGATTTCTTCCTCACCGAGCATTGTAAACGCGCCGTCAACAAAGCCGAAGCGGCTGAGGAACCAAAGTACGATTGTCGAGAGCAGGATGATTGTGCCTGCCTTTTTGATGAACGACCAGCCGCGCTCCCACATTGAACGCAGAACGTTGCCGAGTGTGGGGAGGTGGTAGGCAGGAAGCTCCATAACAAACGGAGCAGGCTCGCCCGAAAACGGCTTAGTCTTTTTAAGCATAATACCCGATACGATGATAGCCGCCATACCGATGAAGTAAGCCGAGGTCGATACCCACGGCGAACCGCCGAACAGTGCGCCTGCCATCATAGCGATAAACGGAACCTTTGCTCCGCAGGGGATAAAGGTGGTTGTCATAATTGTCATACGGCGGTCGCGCTCATTTTCAATTGTACGCGAAGCCATAATACCGGGAATTCCGCAGCCCGTACCGATAAGAATCGGAATAAACGACTTGCCCGAAAGACCGAAACGGCGGAAAATTCTGTCGAGCACAAAGGCGATACGCGCCATATATCCGCACGCTTCCAAAAACGCGAGCAGGAAGAACAACACAAGCATTTGCGGTACAAATCCGAGAACCGCGCCTACGCCGGCGATGATACCGTCGAGGATAAGCGAGCTCAGCCATTCGGGAGCCTTTGCGGCTTCAAGCCAGTTGCCGACTACTACCGGAATACCGGGAATCCATACGCCGAACTCGGCAGGATCGTCGGGCTTGCCTTCGTTCTTTTCAAACACCTTGGCGGCGTTCTTTACGTCCTCGCCCTTTGAGGTTTCCTTGGTGATTTCGAGGGTTTCCTCGTCCTCGACCTCGTAGGTGAATTCGTCGCTGTCCTTTACGCTTGCGGCGAAGCTGTTGACCGCTTTTACAGCGGTTTCGGGGCTGTATTCTTCGTTTTCAAAGTCGAGCGCCTTTAGCACAGCCTCGTTGCCTGCGGCTTCCGCTGAGCCTGCCAAAACGCCGATTGCTTCAGCGTGCTCCTCGTATTCGGAAGAGCCGATTGCGAACAGGTGGAAGCCGTCTCCGAACACGCCGTCGTTCATCCAGTCGGTCGCAAACTGTCCGACTGTAACCATCGAGATGTAGTAAACAAGGAACATCACGACGAGGAAAATCGGAAGTCCGAGCCAGCGGTTTGTAACAATCTTGTCGATTTTGTCCGAGGTGGACAGCTTGCCGCGGTTTTTCTTGGTGTAGCACGACTTGATTACCGTGGCTATGTATACGTAACGCTCGTTTGTGATGATTGACTCCGAGTCGTCGTCAAGCTCCTTTTCGGCGGCTTTAATGTCGCCTTCAATGTGTGCAAGTGTCTTTTCGTCGATGTTTAATTTGCTGATTACCTTTTCGTCGCGCTCAAAAATCTTGATTGCGTACCAGCGCTGCTGCTCCTCGGGCATATCGTGAACGCAGGCTTCCTCAATGTGGGCAAGCGCGTGCTCAACAACTCCCGAGAACGTGTGCTGGGGAACGGTCTTTGTATTGTTAGCGGCTTCAATTGCGGCGTTTGCTGCTTCGGTAATTCCGGTGCCCTTAAGCGCGGAAATCTCCACAACCTTGCAGCCGAGCTTTTCGGAGAGCTCCTTGATGTCGATTTTATCGTCGTTCTTCCTGACAATATCCATCATATTTACCGCTACAACAACGGGAATTCCGAGCTCTGTAAGCTGGGTTGTCAGGTAAAGGTTTCTTTCAAGGTTTGTACCGTCGACGATATTCAGAATCGCGTCGGGATGTTCGTCAATAAGATAATTTCTCGCAACAACCTCCTCGAGTGTGTAGGGGGAGAGCGAGTAAATTCCCGGAAGGTCGGTGACGGTTACGTCGCTGTGCTTTTTGAGCTTGCCTTCCTTTTTTTCAACGGTAACGCCGGGCCAGTTGCCGACAAACTGGTTAGAGCCTGTTAAGGCGTTAAACAGCGTGGTTTTACCGCTGTTAGGGTTGCCCGCAAGGGCGATTGTTAAACTCATAGCTTTATTCCTTTCTGCGGTTAGGTTTAGCTAACCTTATGTTAAAATAAATGGTTATTCAACCTCAATCATCTGAGCGTCGGCTTTTCTGAGCGAAAGCTCGTATCCGCGCACGGTGATTTCAATGGGATCTCCGAGCGGAGCGACCTTGCGAACGTAAACCTCTACGCCCTTGGTAATTCCCATATCCATAATTCTGCGCTTAACAGCGCCTTCGCCATGGAGCTTTTTTACGGTTACGGTTTCTCCGATGTTGACCTCTCTAAGAGTTTTCATTCTTTCCATCCTTTCTATTACAAAATCATACCATAATTTTTCTTGCCATTTCTTCGCTTATGGCAACTCTGGACTCCTTGACCTTCACAATAACATTGTTGCCGAGCGCGCTGATTACGGTAACATCGCCGCCGGCTACAAAGCCAAGGTTTTCAAGGTGTTTTTTCACTTCGGGACTGCCGCCGATTTTCTTGATTATATAAGTTTCGCCGACGTCCGCCATTGCCAGTGGGAACATTTTTACACCTCCGTTTTCAGGTTAGTTAAAGCTAACCATACGTATATATTATAGTTACTCTCCGCTAACTTGTCAAGAGGGAATTTATATTATTTTCTGTTTAAATTTATCCATAGGTCTGCTATAATAAATATATAGGGGGGAGAGCCCATGAAAAATTCAGGAATTAAGCGGATTGTTTCCGCAATTTTAATTATATCGCTGGGAGGTGCGGTTATGCTCGGTTTATCGGGTTGCTTCGGCAAAAAGTACAAGGTTGACTACTGCGGTCAAAAAGGCTCGTTTGAAGGCGCAAAGGACAGTTACAGAGCAGGGGAGAGTGTAGAGCTCAGGTTTTGCCATATCGCCACCGATACCGACTATTATTTTTACGTTGACGGTCAGCGCGTTAACCCCGGTTACGACAGTGACCACCATTGCTATGTTATCAGCTTCACAATGCCGGAGCAAGATGTCACGGTTAAATATTCCTCGAAAAACACAATGCTTTACGAGCCCGAAACCGAGGGCAAAATGCTGATTGACTACTATACCGCGACTGTCGGCACAAACGGCGGAGACTGCCACTACGAGCTTGTGCTGAGCACCTACAGGGACGGTATGGAAAAGCTCGAGGTTTTTGAGGGTGACGATTTTGAGGGCGGAAAAAAGGAGACCTGCACGTCGTACCTTGTGCCTGCGGAAGCTTCCTCGCGCTGTTATCAGCTTATTGACAACGCAAAAATGCGCACGTGGAATGACAAATACGATGATTCCGCGATTTGCGGAGGGGTGACTGCCGTTAAATTCCTCGACGACGACGGAACATACACGCGCGTTTCCACCGACAAAATGCCTGACGACGGCGAGAGGAAAATGGGCGAAATCAGGGCTTTGCTCAGCGGATATCTAAAGGACGAATACCTCGAAAAACAGCCTAAATCCTGATTTTTCGGTTATTTTGACGAATTTGCCTAAGGTGTTTTCTATTGACATAAATATGTCAGGGTGTTAAAATAGTTATAATACCTTTGAAAGGATATCTCTATGAGAAATTTGAGGATAACATCTGAGGAGAAAAGGATTGCGCTGATTTGCAAAATTCTGACATTTGCGCTGTTTATCGGCTACGCGGTCTTTTTTACAATTTTGTTTCACCGCCAGTACTGGCTGGGCACGACACAGGTTTTCCGTGCTGATTTGCACACGCATATCATCTTTTCAAGGCTCGGAAAAAATATGTACAGCCTGACCTACTATCTGCTCGGCTTTGCAGACAAGCTGGTTCACCGCGGCGGAGTAACCTGTATAATGCTGACGTCGTTTTTGCTGTTAGGCATAGTGGCTTCCAAGGTGCTTTTACAACACCTTATGCCAAAGGTTAACCGCTGGATTGTATGGGTTTTCGCGTTTTTGGCGAATATGTTTTTTACATTTAACCTCACCTACATTCCGCACGTAGGCGAGCTCGACGTCAGGGGAATGCTCAACTTCAACGTTTACCACAACCCGACCTATATTATGATGAAGCCGTTCGCGATTTTTTCGGTTTGGTTCTTCTTAAGGCTGATGAACAAGTACACAGAGAAGGGAATAAAGGTTTCCGAGTGGTTCATTTTCTCGGGTTTAATGCTCCTTACAACGCTGTTTAAGCCGAACTTTATGATAGGCTTTTCGGTTTCAATGCTCTGCGTGTTGATTTTCGACTTCATCAGGCACAGGGGAAAAATCTTCCTGCGCTGTGTTGCCCTGGGAACAACGGTTTTCCCGAGCTTAGCGGTTATGCTATATCAGCAGATTACTCTGTTCGGAGCCGACACCGACTCAAAAATGCAAATCGGCTTTATGGTAGGCTTGCGCGCAATGGCGTATCACCCGGGCTTTAAGATTTTGCTTTCTATGGTCTTTCCGATTGTCATTCTCGCCTTTGTGTTCAAGGATTTGCTCAAGGACCGCAACTACACCTTCGGCTGGCTTCATATGATTATTAACCTCGGCATTACCTGCTTTGTATATGAAACAGGCCACCGCCTCAGCCACGGCAACTTTTTGTGGTCGTCGTTCTTCGCAATCGGAATTCTTTTCATCGTATCGCTCGCAAAGTACGTGGAGATTGCAAGGGAAAGACGTATCGGCGCATTGGCGCTTTCGTCGGGAGTTCTCGGAGTTCACGTTTTTAGCTGGATGAATTACGTCGGCGTACTTATTCAGGGCGGACTGGGATATTAATTTAAGAAAAAGTTAAATAATATAAATTTGCCTGTTTTCAAGCGTTTTGCCTGAAAACAGGCTTTTTGTAATTGATAATTGATAATGGAAAATTGATAATTTCGGTCGGGAAGATAGGTTTGCTTTTCCGAAATATTTTGTTCCCGAATGAATAAATATGGTGCGAATTTAGCTTTATCAAACGCTCTGCAACATTATAAATTCGGAGCGAAGCTGAGGTGTTGTCCAAATCTTTGATTTGGGTAACAACACCCATTCCTTGCGATGACCATTAATTATCCACTATCCATTATCAATTATCAATTAACTTTTAAGTTCCATAACGAACTTCCACATATCCTTTTTATTCCGGATTGTGTTCGCCTTGTTGACAACCTCGGTCTTTTGGTCGTCGGTCATATTTCTGAAGCTTTCGGCTGACCTCGGCTGTTGGGCAAGCGCCATTGTAAAGCTTAAAGGCATATTGTAAATATACATAACCCACCTCGAAAAATAGTGCTATTATTAGTATGCGGCGGTGCGTATAAAATATGTATTGACATTCATTTTGCGTGATGATAAAATTATAAATTGAGAGAATTTTGATATTTATAATTCTGTGAGGGAAATATAATGAACCATGCAAATTCTATAAAACAAAGGTCGAAGTACTCAAACACTTGCAGAGTGCTGACGATAATTTTCTTTGCGCTTCACTGCGTGATGTTTATCTTTCTGTTCCACCAGCAGTATTACCACGGAACAACCGGATATATCTCGGATATGCTCATGCACATTGAGTTTTTCAAGACCGGCAAAAACCTATACAGTCTTACGTATGTATGCCTCGGTCTGCTCAATATGCTCCCAAATCCCGGCGACTGCATAGCGGTTTATCAGACGGCGCTTTTGCTGCTCGGAGTTTTTGCAACCAAAAAGCTTTTGCAGTTTTTAATGCCGCACAAGGACAAGTGGATTGTCTGGGTTTACGCCTGGATGTGCAATATGTTCTTCAAGATTATCATTCCGCTCATTCCGTTTGTCGGCACATTCCGCTACGAGGTTATCCTCAACTTTAACGTCTACCACAACCCAACTTATATCGCGATGAAGCCCTTTGCGATTTTGTCGGTTTACTACTTCCTGACGTTTATCAAGACCTACCACACCAAGCGTATCAGCGTTAAACAATGGCTGATTTTCACAGGGCTTATGCTCCTTACCACGGCGTTTAAGCCGAACTTTATAGTCGGCTTTTCACTCGCGGTACTATGTGTGCTGATAATTGATTTCTTCAGGCACAAAGGCAAAAATATCCTGAATTACATCATTGTCGGCACGGCGGTTTTGCCGAGTATCGGACTGACTTTGTTCCAGCAGAGCAAGGTTTTCGATGACTCCTCTCACCTGAGAATAGGCTTTATGACGGCGCTTAACGCGATGAACCAGTATTCGCTGATTACGATTTTCCTGTCTATGGTCTTTCCTCTCGCGATTTTGGCTTACTGCTTCAGGGACGTTGTTAAGGATAAGTTTTACGCCTTCGGAGTTTTGCAGATGGTCACAAACCTAGCGATTACCTTCTTTGTTTACGAGGACGGCTGGAGGCTTAACCACGGCAATTTCCTTTGGTCGTCGTACTTCGCGGTCGGAATTTTCTGCGCGGTTTCGATGTATAAGCACAACAAGCTCGTCGAAAAGAACAACAAGGGCGCGGTGATAATCACCTCGGCAATCCTCGGCGCTCACGTTATGGGCTGGCTGAACTATGTGTTTGACCTGCTAAACGGCGGCAGACCGTTTTAAGTCGAACAAACGTGAAACAAATTCACAAAGAATTCTCAAAATACAATACAAATTCCTAAAAACGGAAGTTTTATTATTTAAAATATAAAAATTTTGTCATTTATATATTATTATTGATTTTTCTGTGTTATAATGATATCGCAAAAAATATGAAAAGGGGATACCAATATGAAAAGAATTATTACAGCTACAATGGCAGCGCTTATCCTTGTACTCGCTTTTGCGGGCTGCGGCGGAAGTTCTGTTGACCTCAAAAAGGTTATGACCGACGTTAACGCTAAGTACACCGACGCTACAAGCGGACTCAAGGAGCTTAAAGAGGTTGCCGACCTCGACAAATACTACTCAATTGCCGAAAAGGACGTTAAGCAGTTTGCCGCGGAGATTAATCCCGACACCTCGTCTGCTCCTGTTGAGATTGTACTTGTAGAGGCTGTTGACAAGACCGCGTCGGACAACGTTAAAAAGGCTCTCGACGCCAGATATCAGTCAATTTACAGCACCTATTCTTCATACAGCGCAGACCAGGTTGAGCTTGTTAAAAAGTGCAAGGTTACCCAGAACGGCAACTTTGTAACACTGGTAGTTGCAAGCGACTACGACGGCATTATGGAGATTGTTAACAACGCGATTAAATAATCAAAAATAACGTGCTTGCACAATAATTTTATTTTAGGGTAAACACAGTGGATAAATACGATTTAGATAATTTTGATTACGACAGATACAAGCAAAGGGCGGTTCAGAGCAACCGTAACCGCAAAAACAGAAAGACTTACAGGAAAAGAACAAGGAACAGAATTATAATTGTTTCAGTCTTTATTCTTCTTGTAATTCTTGTTGTTGTGCTTATAACTTCGTGCACCAATATGCTCTGCGGCAGTAAGGACGATAAGGCTAAGGAAGCCGCGGCTATGCAGACTGCGACCGAAACTCAGGTTCCCACGACCGAGCCTGCGCGCGAGTTCACCTTTAACAAGCCTGCTATCAAGGATGACGGAAAGTCAACCGGTATGAACGACGGCGGATTGTATGTGTGGAACAAGCAGGCGTTTGAGCTGTTCTTCGGTACCGACGTTATGGCGCAGAGGTACGCCGAGCTCATGAACAAGGCGGCGGACGGTCTCGGAACCTCGGTAAAGACTTACTCGCTTATCGCGCCTAATCACACCGAGTTCGGACTTCCCGACAGGCTTAAAAATACCGACAACGGCGCGAATACCCAGCCTCAGGACGAGTATGTAAAGGCGGCTTACGACGCGATGAGTAAAAACGTAATTCCCGTTAACGCCTACAACAAGCTCTCCGAGCACTGCAACGATTACGTTTATTTCAGCTCAGACCACCACTGGACGGGCTTGGGCGCGTACTACGCTTACACTGCCTTTGCCGAGGAAGCAAAGCTTCCGGTGCTCAATCTTTCAAGCTGTACCGAAACAAAAATCGAGGGCTTTAACGGCACATTCTCAGGTATGGCTTCAACCGAGCTCAACAAGGACACCGTTTCCTACTGGAAACTGCCGTACGAGGTCAAGAACACAATCACTAACTCAAACGGCGAGGAACTCGAGGTTGACAGCCCCTACTACGACGGCGCTGACGGCTACGGCGTATTTATCTACGGCGACAATCCGATTGAGGTATTAAAGAGCAGCAGTCCTTCCGCCAACGGCGAAAAGGTCGCTATTATCCACGAAAGCTACGGAAACGCGTTTGTTCCGTACCTGACCTACAACTACAGCGAGGTTTACTCAATCGACTTCAGAAGCTGGAGCGGAAGCCTCAAAACCTTCTGCCAGCAAAAGGGAATTACAAACGTAATCTTCCTGAACGGAGTTATGAGCTCTGCAACTCAGGTTCAGCTTGACTCTATCGAGAGTATTCTTTAAGACAAAAGCCTTTTGACTATCGGGTCAGAAGGCTTTTTTAGTGATTTGCATTTAGTCCATTCCTTTTTTTAAGAAATTGTGCTATAATCATACCATCACCTAAACGGAGCTTAATATGAAAGACGATTTAACCCTCTGCCAAAAAGCAGAGAGAAGCATTACAAAAAAATACCGCAAGCAGATTTGGAACAAGTTTATTATGGCGGTCAAGGAATACGAGCTGATTAAAGAGGGAGACAAAATCGCCGTCTGTATCTCGGGCGGAAAGGACTCTATGCTCCTTGCAAAGCTTATGCAGCTTTTGCTCAGGTACAGCGATTTTGACTTTGAGCTTGTCTACCTCGTAATGGATCCCGGCTACAGCGCCGAAAACCGCGCTCAAATTGAAAATAACGCAAGTCTGCTCGAAATCCCCGTGACGGTTTTTAAGACGGATATTTTCAGCGTTACGGATAAAGCCGACCGCTACCCCTGCTACCTCTGCGCAAAAATGCGCCGCGGTCATCTGTACAATAAGGCGAAGTCGCTCGGCTGTAATAAAATCGCGCTCGGGCACCACTTTTCCGACGTGATAGAAACCACAGTGATGGCTATGTTTTATGGCGCTCAGCTTCAGGCTATGCCGCCGAAGCTCCACAGTACAAACTTTGAGGGAATGGAGCTTATCCGCCCGATGTACTGCATACACGAGGACGATATAATTCGTTGGAAGAATTATAATGACCTGAAATTTCTGCAGTGCGCCTGCCGTATGACCGAGGGCTTGGACGGAACAGAGCACCTTTCGAGCGGAAAACGGCAGGAGGTAAAGGACTTGATTAAAAGCCTTAAAAAGGACAACCCGAATATCGAGAAAAATATTTTTAACAGCATTCACCACCTGCATTTTGACACCTTCCCCGGGTACAAAACGGACGGCGAAATGCACAGCTTTTTGGAGCGTTACGACAGAAAGGAAAACAATGGATAACCGTTTTCAGAGAACTGAGCTTTTGCTCGGAGATAAAGCTATGGAAAAACTAAAATCCGCGCGAATTGCCGTGTTCGGCGTCGGCGGAGTCGGCGGTTACGCGGTTGAAGCGCTTGCGCGAAGCGGAGTAGGCGCTCTTGATTTGATAGACAGCGACAAGGTCGCTCTGTCGAACATCAACCGCCAAATTATCGCGACGTCCGACACCGTGGGCGAGTATAAGGTTGAAGTCGCTAAGGCGAGGGTTTTGAGCATAAATCCCGAATGTAAAGTTAATATATATAAGATGTTCTACCTGCCCGAAACCGCTGACAGCTTCGATTTTACGCAGTACGATTATGTAATCGACGCGGTCGATACCGTCAAGGCGAAGCTAAGCCTGATTGAGAGCGCAAAGGCGGCAAATACGCCGATAATCTGCGCTATGGGCGCAGGAAATAAGCTCGACCCGACGATGTTCGAGGTCAGCGATATTTACAAAACCTCTGTTTGCCCGCTCGCCCGGGTAATGCGCACCGAGTGCCGTAAGCGCGGAATAAAAAGCCTTAAGGTTGTCTATTCCAAGGAACCGCCCAAGCGCCCCGTCCGCCCTGTAGATCCCGATAACCCCAACCGCCGCGATACCCCTGCGTCAGTATCGTTCGTCCCGTCGGTAGCAGGATTAATTATCGCAGGAGAGGTTGTTAAGGATATAGTTGAGAGTTGAGAGTTTAGAGTTAAGAGTTTAGAGTTTAATGAATATAGCCATAATAAGAATTCAATTCCGAAAAATATTTGTCTTTTAATATTTTGAAAAATGTGGTATACTAAACCATATATGTGTTTGGAGATGATGTGATGAGCAATATTAACCGGCAATGTCTTGCTGAGAAAGTTTACTTTAACAGCGTGCGCGACAGCCGCTTTAAGACTATGAAGCTTTCCGCGAACATTATCGTTCCGCTCAGCGCCGAGACCGCTTCGGCAAACGCGCTGCTTGCGGGCGTTTTGTCGCGTTCATGCAGGGAATACCCCGATTTTACCGTCCTCAGCAAAAAGCTGAGCGCCCTTTACGGTGCGGATTTGAATGTCAGCGTTGCAAAAAACGGTGACCGTCAGGTGATTTGCGTTTCAGCCTCGGGGCTCGACGACCGTTACGCGCTCGAAAACGAGAGCATTACTCAGGAGCTTTCAAGGCTTTTGTGCTCGGTTATTTTTGAGCCGAACGTTAAGGACGGCGCGTTTGTCGGCGGCGAGGTCGAGCAGGAGCGCAGACAGCTTTTGGAGGTTATCGACTCCGAGTTTAACGACAAGCGGATTTACGCGAATTCACAGCTTATTAAAAATATGTGCGCCGACGAGGTCTACGGAATTAAGCGCTACGGCACAGCCGAGCAGATTAACGCCGTAACCTCAAAATCGCTTTACAATACATGGCAAAACCTGCTCGAAACCGCAACCTTTGAGATTTTCTACGTTGGAGACAGCGAGCCCGGTAAGGCGGCGGAGGTTTTCAAAAACGCCTTTGAAAAAATCAACCGCACTCCTGTAGAAATCACAAATACCATTGTCCGCTCTGCGGATTCGGTCAAGCGCGTTTCCGAGGAAATGGAAGTTTCCCAGTCAAAGCTCGTTATGGGCTTTAGGACGGGTTCAGCCTCGGGAGACGACGACTGCACGGTGGTCAGCCTGATGTGCGCGGTTTTGGGCGGTACGGCAAGCTCAAAGCTTTTCTGCAACGTGCGCGAAAAGCAGAGCCTTTGCTACTACTGCTCCTCACGCTACGACAGGCGCAAGGGCATTATGATTATCGACAGCGGCGTTGAGGGCGATAATGTCGAAAAAGCCGAGCAGGGAATTTTAAAAGAGATTGAGGATATGAAAAACGGCGTAATTACCGATTTTGAAATTGACTCAGCGAAAATGGCGGTCATCAACGCCTTCTACACCTCAAACGACACCGTCGGCGGAATTGAGAACTGGTACAGCTCTCAGCTCTTTGAAAACGGCTTCAAGACGATTGAACAGCGCTCGGCTGAGATTAACGCCGTCACCAAGGACGAGATTATAGCGGCGGCAAACAAGCTGAGCTTAGATACAATTTACGTGTTAAAAAACAAGTGAGGGGTGAGCAGATGAATATTACAGAGATTAAATCCGAACGCGCTCACGACAGCTATTTTAAGCTGAAGCACAGCTCGGGACTTACAATTTACGTTTACCCCAAGGAGGGCTACCGCTCCACCTACGCAATTATCGGCACAAACTACGGCAGTGTAAACACCTGCTTTTCGGTTGACGGCGGAGAAAAAATCACCGTTCCCGACGGCATAGCTCACTACCTTGAGCACAAGCTTTTCGAGAGCGAGGAGGGCGATGCCTTCGCGCGTTACGCAAAAACCGGCGCTTCCGCAAACGCCTACACAAGCTTTGAAAAGACGTGTTATCTTTTCTCATGCACCGACAGGTTCGAGGAGAGCTTTGAGATTTTGCTCGACTTTGTTCAGGATCCGTACTTCACTGCGGAAACCGTCGCAAAGGAGCAGGGTATCATCGGTCAGGAAATCAAGATGTACGACGATTCTCCCGACTGGCGCGTGATGTTCAATATGCTCGAGAATATGTACCACAACCACCCGGTTAAAATCGACATTGCAGGTACGGTCGAGTCTATCGCGGAAATCACCGCCGAAAAGCTCTACGACTGCTACAACGCCTTTTATAATCTCAACAATATGGCTCTCTGCGTTGCAGGCAACGTTACCGTGGAGCAGGTGCTTAAAATCTGCGACAAAATGCTAAAGCCCTGCGAGGAGCATAAAATTACAAATTACTTTGAAGATGAACCATACGAGATTGTCAACCCCTACGTTGAGCAGAGCTTCCCCGTAATGGTACCGTTATTTAACCTCGGCTTTAAGGAGAACCCCGAAAGAATTGACGAGAAAAAACTCGCTCAGACCGATATTCTGCTCTCAATGCTCGCCTCGCCCACGAGCAAGCTCTACAGAAAGCTTATGGACGAAAACCTGATTAACAGCTCCTTTACCTACGAGCTGTTCGAAGGTCCGGGCTATTGCTCGGTGATTTTCGGCGGAGAATCGCGCTCACCGAGACAGGCGGCAGAGATAATCAAGCAGTATATCGCGGACGTAAAGAAAAACGGACTCGACAAAGAGGACTTTGAAATCGCCAAAAAATCCGTTTACGGCGACATTATCTCCTCGCTCAACAACGTCGGCTCAATCGCGAATACGATTGAAGCCTACCACTTCAACGGCAACGAGCTTTTTAGCTATATCGACGCGGTTGCCGAGACGACCTTTGACGACATCACCGCAAGGCTTGCCGAGATGCTCGACGTAAACAACTGCACTCTGTCCGTTATCAAGCCCGAGGGCGCGGAGGTTTAGTATGGAAAATTTTCACGTAGTATTTCCGTACCTCGGCTGGCATTTTGACATCAGCCGCGTGGCGTTTCAGGTCGGAACCTTCAAAATATACTGGTACGGCGTAATCATTATGGCCGGCCTGTTTTTGGCAATTTTCTACGCCTACAAAAACGCCGCGAGGTACAACGTCAACTGGAACAAGCTTTTTAACTGCGTTTTGGTCGGCATTGTAACAGGCGTTATCGGCGCAAGGCTGTATTTCTGTGTTTTTCACTGGGAGGAGTACTTTGTTCCCGGCAAGTTCGGTGATATAATTAAAATCAACGAGGGCGGCCTCGCCATCTACGGCGGAATAATCGGCGCTCTGCTCGGCGGCTTAATCGTCGCGAAAATCCAGAAGATGAAGATTATGCCCATTCTCGACGTCACGATGATATCGTTTTTGATCGGGCAGGGAATAGGCCGCTGGGGCAACTTTATGAACCAGGAGGCTTACGGCACTCCCACAGGTCTGCCGTGGGCGATGATGAGCGAGGGCACGAACAATATCGCGGTACATCCGTGCTTTTTGTATGAGTCGCTCTGGTGTCTGCTCGGATTTTTTCTGCTCCACTTCTACGGCAAATACCGACAGCGCTACGCAGGACAAATGTTTTTTATGTACCTCGTGTGGTACGGCTTTGAGCGCACATTTGTTGAGGGCTTAAGGACGGACAGCCTGTACCTTCCGTTCCAAATCTTCGGAACGGACGTAAGAGTTTCACAGCTTTTGTCGGCAATTTTGGTAGTGGTCGGCTTAATCTGCTTAATTATTAATATTAAAAGGGAGGATCCTTTCTATGCAAATTATCGACGGAAAAAAGGTGTCGGCAAACGTAAAAGAAAGAGTAAGGCTTGAGTGCGAAAGGTTCGTTAAGGAGCACGGCGTAACACCCGGACTCGCGGTTGTAATCGTCGGTGACGATCCGGCTTCGCGCGTATACGTTAACAATAAAAAGAAAGCCTGCGAGCTTGTCGGCTTCAAAAGCGAGGAGTACGCGCTTCCTGCGGAAACCACTCAGGAAGAGCTTTTGTCGCTCGTTGATACGCTCAACAACAAGGACGATATCAACGGAATTTTGGTTCAGTTACCCCTGCCGAAGCACCTCGACGACAAGTCGGTTATCGAGAGAATCAGCCCGAAAAAGGACGTTGACGCATTTCACGCCGTAAACGTCGGCAAAATAATGCTCGGCGAGTACGACTTTTTACCCTGCACACCGGCAGGAGTAATGGAAATGCTCCACCAGTACGAAATCCCCGTTGAGGGCAAGGAGTGTGTGGTAATTGGCAGGAGCAACATCGTCGGCAAGCCGATGGGTATGCTTTTGCTCCACGAAAACGGAACCGTGACAATCTGCCACAGCAGGACAAAGAACCTCAAAGAGGTCTGCCAAAGAGCGGATATTCTTGTTGCCGCGGTGGGCAGAGCTAAGTTTGTAACAGCGGATATGGTCAAGGACGGCGCGGTTGTAATAGACGTGGGAATGAACCGCGACGAAAACGGCAAGCTCTGCGGCGACGTTGACTTTGAAAACGTCAAAGACAAGTGCTCATACATAACTCCCGTACCCGGCGGAGTAGGCCCGATGACAATCGCAACGCTGATGAAAAACACAATCAAGGCGTGCAAGATACAGAACAATATTAAATAATCACACATTTAAACACTTGACAACAGGCAGTACTTATGTTATAGTATATAAGCCGCATATTGCGGGTTAGGGGGCAAGTGCGCTCTTAACCAAGTAACATAAGTTCACCCGCAGATAGCGAGCCCAGTATAAAGGATGGAGAATATGTACGCAGTTATTCAGACAGGCGGAAAGCAGTACAAGGTAACAAACGATGAAGTTATCTTTATTGAAAAGCTTGAAGCCGAAGCAAACGACACAGTAACCTTCGACGTTGTTGCACTCGGTACAGACGACGGCATCAAGGTTGGCACACCTCTCGTTGAGGGCGCTAAGGTTACAGCAGAAGTTATCAAGAACGGTAAAGGCAAGAAGATCAGAGTTGCTACCTACAAGCCTAAGAAGGGCGAGAAGAGAGTAAAAGGTCACAGACAGCCTTACACTAAGGTTAAGATTACATCAATCGAGGCGTAATGATTAACGCAATCTTTACGGTAAAGGGCGATTATGTTCTCGGCTTTGAAATCAGCGGACATTCGGATTTTTCCGAGCAGGGCTCCGACGTAGTTTGTTCGGCAGTCTCATCCGCGGCTTATATGACCGCGAACACTATCACCGAGGTTCAGCAGCTAAACGCTGAAATTACCGTGAACGACGGATTTATGAAACTAAATCTGTCACAGCAGGACGCAAAAACCGCGGAGGTCATCATGAACGGTTTTTTGCTCCACTTAAATGCTCTTAAAGAAGAGTACAAAGAATTTATTAAAGTAAAAATTTCGGAGGTGTAAGGTAATGCTTAAAATAAACATTCAGTTATTCGCTCATAAAAAAGGTATGGGTTCTACAAAGAACGGCCGTGACAGCGAGTCAAAGCGTCTCGGCGTTAAGCGTGCGGACGGACAGAAGGTTCTCGCAGGCAACATTCTCGTAAAGCAGAGAGGAACCCACATTCACCCCGGCAACAATGTCGGCAAGGGCTCTGACGATACATTATTCGCAAAGATTGACGGCGTTCTCAGATTTGAGCGCGTTGGCAAGGACAGAAAGCGCGCAAGCGTTTACCCTGTTGAGCAATAAGATTTTTTGAGGGTGGAGTTATCCACCCTTGTTTTTTAGCTAAATTCGCCTGTCGGCGAGCTAAATTACGGCTGTCGCCGTAGCTAAATTTGCCTTCGGCAAGCTAAATTCGCTAAAGCGAGCTAACTGTTAAGAATAAGTTTAGCTCCGAAGGAATTTAGCTGCGCGTAAGCGCAATTTAGCTATCGAGCACAGCGAGATAATTTAGCTGTTTCCGAAGGAAACAATTTAGCTCTCCGACAGGCGAATTTAGCTCTCGTAGAGGTGACAAAATGTTTGTAGATAAAGCCCACATCAAAATAAAAGCAGGCGACGGCGGCGACGGTGCCGTGGCGTTTCATCGTGAAAAATACGTTGCGGCAGGCGGTCCCGACGGCGGCGACGGCGGACGCGGCGGAAACATCGTCTTTGTAGCCGACACCAACCTGTCAACCCTCGCGGACTTTCGCTATAAGCGCAAATATATAGCCAAAAAAGGCGAAAACGGTAAGGGCGGACGCTGTCGCGGCAAAAACGCCGAGGACTTGATTATCCGCGTGCCAATGGGTACGCTCATCAAAGAGGAGAGCACTAACAGAATCCTCGCGGATATTTCCGACGACGAGCCTCACATTGTCGCAAAGGGCGGCAAGGGCGGCTGGGGAAATCCCCATTTTGCCACCCCTGTAAGGCAGGTTCCGAGGTTCGCAAAGCCCGGACTTCCCGGCGAGGAATTCGACGTTGTGCTTGAGCTTAAATTGCTTGCCGATGTCGGACTTGTAGGCTTCCCGAATGTCGGCAAAAGCACGCTTATCTCGGTGGTTTCGCAGGCAAAGCCCGAAATTGCCAACTACCACTTCACCACCATCACACCCGTACTCGGCGTGGTATCAATGGGCGAGGGCTCGAGCTTTGTTATGGCTGACATCCCCGGACTAATCGAGGGCGCTTGGCAGGGAACAGGTCTCGGTCATCAGTTTCTCCGCCACATTGAGCGCTGCCGTATGCTCGTTCATATCGTAGATGTTTCGGGCAGTGAGGGCAGAGATCCCAAAGAGGACTTTGACGCGATTAATTCCGAGCTCGAAAAGTTCAATCCCGAGCTTGCCGAAAGACCGATGATTGTAGCAGGCAACAAGTGCGATATGGCTACCGACGAGCAGATTGAGGAGTTCAAGCAGTACGTGACCGAAAAAGGCTACGACTTTTTCCCGATTATGGCGGCTATCCGCTACGACGTCGATCCTCTGCTCAAAAAAATTCAGGAAATGCTCTCGCAGCTTCCGCCGATTGCGCGGTATGAGGCAGAGCCTGCCCCCGTTATGACCGTCGAGGACTTTGACGACCACAGCGTTACAATCAAGAATGTAAACGGAATTTACACTGTCGAAGCCGATTGGCTCTTGCAGGTTATGCGCGGAATTAATTTTGACGATTACGAAAGCCTTAACTACTTCCAGAGAGTTCTGACAAACGGCGGCGTAATCGAAGCGCTAAAGGAAAAAGGCTGTCAGGACGGCGACACCGTGTCAATTTACGACTTGGAATTTGAGTTTATCAGTTAAGAAATCATTTAAAGCCTCCCCCGTCACTTGTTACGGGGGAGGTCTCACGGCATTTTTGCCGTGACGGAGGGGGCAGACGTTGAGCTTTTGCCACGTTATGAATTGAAACGGAAAACTCGCGTTTAATCACACTAAGCCCCCTCAGTCGCTTCGCGACAGCTCCCCCATAATAAATGATGGGGGAGCCTTTAAAAGGAGAATATTATGAACCAATCTACACATACTAAAGCAGACGGATATTCTCCGCTTACGCTCGCATTTTTGGGCGACGGAGTTTACGATTTGCTCGTGCGCGAGGCGCTTGTGAACCGTGCCAACCGCCCGGCAGGCGAGCTCAACCGCCAAAAGGTCGCTATGGTAAACTGCAAGGCTCAGGCGCAGTTCAGCGAGCTTTTAATGCCGCTTTTAACCGAAAAGGAGCTTGCCGTGTATAAGCGCGGCCGTAACGCCGCTCCAAAATGCACGCCGAAAAACGGCTCGGTTGCCGATTACCACAGCGCGACGGGCTTGGAGTGCCTGTTCGGCTACCTCTATATCAACGGCGAAAAGGAGCGCATCGACGAGCTTTTTTCTGTCATTATACATACTACCGACAAGAAGTGATATAATGCACAGGCTCGACAGGCTTTTCAAAAACTCAATAACCGATTACATCATTATCGCCCTCGGCGCGTCGGTTTACGGCGCGTCAGTGGCGGTTTTTACTTCAAAAAACAACATCGCGCCCGGCGGACTTACAGGAATTGCCACAATGCTCAACTTCCTTCTCGGTCTGCCGATAGGCGCGATGATTTTTGTTATGAACATTCCGCTATTTGTCTGGGCGTATTTTGACAACGGAAGGAATTTCCTGCTCAAAACCGTGACAGGTACTGCGCTTGTGTCGGTCTTTATCGACATTTTTCAAGCGGTTTTGCCATACTACAGCGGCAGCGTAATGCTCGCTTCAATCTTCGGCGGAGCGCTTTCGGGCTTAGGTCTCGGGCTGATTTTTAGCAGGGGCGGCTCAACGGGCGGAACGGACATCATCGCCCTCAACATTAACAAACGCCTTCCGCATATCTCGACAGGCAGGCTGATTTTAATTGCCGACGCGGTTGTTTTGCTCCTTGCCGCCTTGGTTTACGGAAATATTGAGAGCGCTCTGTACGCAGGAATTACAATTTTCGTCAGCGTCAGGGTGATTGACGCCGTGACCTACGGCACATCTCGCGGAAACGGCAAGCTTATTTTTATAATCTCAGACGAATTCGAGCTTATCAGCCGTGAAATTCTTGACAAGCTCGGCAGGGGAGTGACCGTCCTCGACGGCTCAGGCGCGTACACGGGAAGTCAAAAGCGCGTTTTAATGTGCGCCGCACGTCCCAATCAGGTTGTAAAAATCACAAAGGGCGTTAAAATAATCGACAAAAACGCCTTTGTGGTGGTGACGACAGCCAATTCAATTATGGGCGAAGGTTTCTATAATTCTGAAAAAGAATAATAAATTCCTGTTCAAAAATTATAAAAAACTATTTTATTACGCCGCAATTTATGTTATAATAAATAAGTTAAAATATATCTTAAAATATAACTTAATATGAAAGCGGTGATTTTAATTGCATAAAAGAATTATAGCTATTGCTTTATCGGGCTTAATGCTCAGCGGAGCGTTCGCGTTCGCAGGCTGCAACAGCAATCAGAGCAGCGCTTCGTCAAACGAAAACAGCGGCTTTAAGAACGCCGACAAGATTGAGGAAGGCGCGATTTTGCAGGCGTTCAGCTGGGACTTTAACACCATCAAAAAATCTCTGCCCGACATCGCGGCGGCAGGCTATACCTCGGTTCAGACCTCTCCGATTAACACCTGCCTCGAGGGCGACGACGGCGGAATGGAGCTATTCGGCGACGGCAAGTGGTACTACCACTACCAGCCCACCGACTTCAAAATCGGCAACTATCAGCTCGGTACGCGCGACGAGTTCAAGGCTCTTTGCGAGGAAGCGGACAAATACAACATTAAAATTCTTGTTGACGTTATCGCCAACCACACCACGCCAAAGCTCGATGCGATTTCTCCCGATTTAATCAAGGCAGGCGGCGGAAGCACCGACACCCTGTTCCACAAGGGCAGCGCCAACGATATCAAGAACTGGGGCGACAGGCTCGAGTGCACTACATACAAAATGGGCGGACTTCCCGACATCAACACCGAACGTCCGTCGTTCCAGGATTATTTCCTTGAATTTATCAACGACTGTATCGACTGCGGAGCAGACGGCTTCCGCTATGACACCGCAAAGCATATCGGACTTCCCGACGACCCCAAGGAGGACGACGGTTTTACAAACAACTTCTGGGAGCGGGTTACAAAGGACATTAAAAACGCCGATAAAATGTTCATCTACGGCGAGGTCCTTCAGGGCGATAAAGACCGCCTTACCGACTACATCAGCGCAATCGGCAGAACAACCTCAAGCTCCTACGGTGGAAAAATCCGCGGAGATTTAACGAGCAGTTTTGTGGATGTTTCAGGCGTTCAGGACTACTGGATAGGCGACGCTGAGCCCAAGGTTGTAACATGGGTTGAGTCGCACGACAACTACATTAATGACGGCACTTCAATGCAGCTCACAAACGACCAAATCGCTCTCGGCTGGGCGATTATCACCGCGCGCAAGGACGGCACTCCGTTGTTCTTTGCACGTCCGTATATGAGCAGCGCTGAAAACGAATGGGGAATGAACCGTATCGGCGCTCAGGGCGACGATATTTACAAGGACAACAGGGTAAAGGCTGTCAACTTCTTCCGCACCGCGATGATTGGCGAGGACGAAACGCTTGTTAATCCGAACAACGATTCATCCGCAATCATCATCGAGCGCGGCAAAAAGGGCGCGGTAATCGTAAACACCACAGGCGAGCTCAAAACCGGTTTTGAAATTAACCTGCCCGACGGCACATACACCGACCGCGTGGACAACAAAACCGAGTACACCGTCAAGGGCGGCAAGCTCAGCAGTGAAAATGCGATTCCGGCAAATTCGGTAGTAGTTCTCTACAACGACGGCTACACCGAGTACGCTCCGTGCGCGAACGTCGGCGTTGCGGATAATACTGTTTTTACGACCGACAAGACCTCGACCGAGCTTACATTGAAGCTCGAAAACGCCGAGACCGGTAAATATTCGGTAGACGGCGCCGAGGCAAAGGAATTCAAAAACGGCGACAAAATCACTGTCAATAAGCCCGAAAAAGGCAACGTTGCCAAGGTTGAGCTGACCGCCGAAAACGAAAAGGGAACGCCCACCTACGAGCGCATCGAAATCACCTTCCGCGAGACCTACAAGGTTGCTAAGGGAACAAAGATTTACTTTGAAAAGCCTGCCGAGTGGCGCGACGAAATTAACGTTTACGCCTACGACAAAAACGTTGTTGAGAACGCTCCGTGGCCGGGCAAGCCCATGACCAAGGAAGCCGACGGCAAATACAGCTACACCTTTGACAAGGATTGGGACAGTCCGCTGATTATCTTTAACGACGGCGAGCGAATCGACAGCGTTCAATATCCTGATAGCAACGGACTTAAGGTTGAGCCGGACAAGGTTTATACAGTAAATTAATTAAGGCAACACCGCACAATTCGCGGTGCACGCCTTGCTTGAATATTATTCCGCCAGACTGCCCAAAAAATCTCGGCAAGGCGTCAGCCTTACCTCAATTTATTTGAGCACTCTGACGAAAAATCTTAAATCGCAATCCGCACACCTGAATTGTGCGGTATTGCCCTAAGCACAAATCGGAGGAAAATAAAATGAGCGAATTACATAATATGAAGATGGAAAACAGCGAGGTACCTGCTGAGCAAATAAAAAACCCCGAGCTTCTCGAGGCGATTGAAAAAATGCAGGCGGACGGCAATCCCGAGAACATCAATGCGATGATTAACAAGGTTGTCAACGCAAAGTTTATCCTGCCTGCGATGATGAAGCAAATTCCGCAGGCTCGCACCGAAAACGGCAGAACCGTTATGAGCAACGCTACTCAGGTACAGTTCAGACTTCTCGAGAACAATAAAAAGGAGCGTTTCTTCGGAGCGTTTTCCGATACCGACGAGCTGTTTAAGTGGAACGGCAACGAAAAGGCGACAAAGGTTGTAACCGATTTTGACAGCCTTGCGGCTATGGTGATGGACCCCAAGGCGAACGTCCTCGGCTTTGTCATCAACCCCTTCGGCAAGAGTGTTACCTTCCCGAAAAATATGGTCAACTCAATCAAGCAGCAGCGTGACTATATGCGCCACGAGCAGAATATGCTCAAGGGCGGCGAGGTCAAGGTCGGTGAGCCCAAGGAGTACCCGATTGATTTGATGGCGGCTTTAATCAACCATTTTTCGACCGAGCCGAACGTCAACGCCGCTTACCTCAGACTTGTTGAGCAGGACGGCCAGCTCAGCTACTTTATTGTAGTTGACTTTTACGGCGATATGGAGCAGACCTTCAAGGATATTTCCGACATTGCCCAGCCGTTTATCGACGAGCAGTTCCAGCTCTCGATGATGCCCTACTCAATGGAGTTCGCAAAGAACGCGGTCAAGGGAATTGAGCCGTTCTATAAAAAAGCGCAGGAGTAAATTAGAGTTAAGAGTTGAGAGTTTAGAGTTTAATTGTAGGGGCAAGGGCAAGCCTTGCCCCTACAATAAAGCCAATAAGATACATCGTAGTGACAGCCCTTGCGGCTGTCTTTTTCCGTTTAAAAAGAAAAGGAGCAGGATTTCTCCTACTCCTTAAAAATTTAGATTTTATGCGGTAAATTACTTACCAAAATATCTCTTTAATAAGCCCTTAAAGCCTGCTCCGTGTCTTGCCTCGTCCTTAGCCATTTCATGAACAGTGTCGTGAATAGCGTCAAGACCTGCAGCCTTTGCTCTCTTAGCAAGGTCAAACTTGCCTTCGCAAGCGCCTGCCTCAGCGTCAGCGCGCATTTTAAGGTTTTTCTCGGTGCTGTCGGTGAGAACCTCGCCCAAAAGCTCAGCAAATCTCGAGGCGTGGTCGGCTTCCTCAAAAGCGTATCTCTTGAACGCCTCAGCTACCTCGGGATAACCCTCTCTGTCGGCAACTCTCGCCATAGCAAGATACATACCAACCTCGCTGCACTCGCCCTCAAAGTTTGCTCTGAGGTCAGCGATAATATCCTCGCTTGTGTCGTGCATTTTGCCCTCGCCGAGCTTATGTACCGTAGCGTACTCAGCCTCGGCTTCCATTTTCTTAAACTTCTCCGCGGGCTGCTTACAAACAGGGCACTGAGCCGGCGGCTCGGGTCCTTCATAAACATATCCGCATACTGTGCATACCCATTTCATAATTATTTTCTCCTTTCAGAATTAACAAATTTGCAAAACATTTTAATTATAATATCATACAATCTGTGAAAATTAATTGCATAAAAGAATTATAACTGTCCTTTGTCAACCTTTTTTATTTTGACGCATACAATGTATAAATAATGTATAGAAAGAGCTGATTTGTATGCCGAAAATCTTTTTAAGTCCCTCCGCGCAGGAGTTCAACCGCTATGTTGACGGCGGCACCGAAGAGTACTATATGAACCTTGTCGCCGACGCGATGGAGCCGTACCTTTACGCCAGCGGTATCGACTTTGACCGCAACGACCGCGGCAAAACTCTGTCGCAGATAATTAACGACGCCAATGCTCAGGATTACGATTTGCACCTTGCAATCCACAGCAACGCCTCTCCCGAATCGAGCTTCGGGCAGAACACCGGCGTGCAGATTTACTACTACCCGACAAGCCAAAAGGGCAAGCGCTTTGCAAATATCATCCTCGGAAATTACTCGCCCATATACCGTGAGCCGGGCAACATCAAGCTTGTGCCGACAACCTCGCTTGCCGAGCTCAAACGCACAAAAGCTCCTGCCGTGCTGATAGAAACTGCTTTCCACGACAATGTTGATGACGCGCGGTGGATTCGCGACAACATCGACAATATAGCGAGAGCGCTGTCAAAGTCGGTCGCGGATTACCTCGGGGTAGAGTTCAAAGAACCATAATAACTCCTTGCCATACTCCGGATTTTGTATTATAATAGTCGTAATACAAGTTTCAGGGGTGTAAAAAATGACAGACGAGTTAAAAGCAAGAATTGATAAAACAATGGCGAACCTAAAGCGCAACAAGATGGAACCGTATTTTTGCGAGACAAGCGCACAGGCGCGCGAGCTTGTAAAAACCTTGATTAACAAGGGCGACACAATCTCCAGCGGCGGTTCGGTTACGCTAAAGCAGACCGGAATTTACGATATTATCACATCGGCAGATTACAACTACCTTGACCGCAGCCGCGAGGGCATTACGCGCGAGGAGGTAGAGGAGGTTTACCGCAAGACCTTCTGCGCCGACGCTTTCTTCACCAGCACAAACGCCCTGACTGAGAACGGCGAGCTCTACAATGTTGACGGCAATTCAAACCGTGTCGCGGCGATTTTGTACGGTCCCAAGAGCGTTGTGGTAATCTGCGGAGTAAATAAGCTTGTTAAGAACATCGACGAGGCGATTTACAGAGTAAAAACAAAAGCCGCTCCGCCCAACACCGTAAGGCTCGGAATTGACACCTACTGCGCCAAAAAGGGACAGTGCGTGTCGCTTAACAAGGAAAATCCTGAGCTGTGCGAGGGTTGTCACGGAGACGGCAGAATTTGCTGTAACTATGTAGTTTGCGCCCAGCAGAGGCACGTTAACAGAATAAAAGTTGTTATCGTTAACGAGGAGCTGGGCTACTAAGAGCTAAATTGTTTCCGTTGGAAACAGCTAAATTGCGCTGACGCGCAGCTTGCTTTGCGAAAGCGATTCAGCGTGACAAAATCACATTAGCCCTTTTTGTTCTGACTGCTGTTTGACTTTTTGTTGTCGCAGTTCTGAGTGCCCTTTGTGTTTTTGTTCTGAGTGTTATTGTTATCCATAGATAAACACCTCCTTTGGTAATTATTGTTACCGTATTTTTCGGTATTATTCGGATTCGGGAAAAATTATGCAGGAATTTTTAGATAGAATGAAAGCCCTGCTCGGTGACGAGTATAATTCTTTTATAGAATATTATGAGGGCGAAAACTTCAGAGGACTTAGGGTTAACACCCTGAAATGCTCTGTCGAAAAACTAAAGAGCATTATCGGATACGAGCTTAAGCCCACGCCGTTTTGCAGTGAAGGCTTTTATATTCCCGACAGCGTTTCGTCGCCGGGCAACAGTCCGCTGCACCACTGCGGAGCTTTTTATGTTCAGGAGCCTTCCGCGACCTCGGCGGTTGAAATGCTCGGGGTAGAGGAAGGCGACCTTGTGCTCGACCTCTGCGCCGCTCCGGGCGGAAAGAGCACGCAAATAGGCGCGAAGCTCGGCGGAACAGGGCTTTTGTGGAGCAACGAGATTGTAAAAAGCCGCGCTAATATTATTTTATCGAATATTGAACGGATGGGAATTACTAATGCTGTTGTCTCAAACGCGCGTCCCGACGTACTCTGCCCAAGGCTTGCAGGCAAGTTTGACAAGGTGCTTGTTGATGCACCGTGCAGCGGCGAGGGAATGTTTCGCAAGAACGGCTCGGCTCAGACCGAGTGGAGCGTAAGCCATGTCAAAAGCTGCGCCGAACGCCAGCTAAATATCTTGAACAGCGCAAAAACCGCGCTTAAAGACGGCGGCGTTATGGTTTACTCCACCTGCACATTCTCGAAAGAGGAGAACGAGGGCGTTATCACGCGGTTTTTAGAGGAAAACCCCGAATTTACCATTGAGGATTCGGGCGTGAGCTTCGGCAGACCTACCCTTGAATACGCGCGCAGGATTTTTCCGATGGACGGCGGCGAGGGACATTTTGCCGTCCGCCTGAGAAAAAGCGGAGAAGCTTATAAAACCGAGCCGCTTCCCAACAGCCAAAATGCAGATAAAAAAATCCTCGACTTTTACGATTCACTGTTCAAGGACAGACCGTTCGGGGAGAATATCGAGGTAAAGAACAACAAGATTATTATTCTTCCAAAGAATTATGATATGGATATGAAAGGCTTGCCCATACTGCGCGCAGGCGTGGTTTTGGGCGAGATTATCAAAAACCGCATTGAGCCCCACCACAGCGCCTTTGCCGCGGCAAAAATGACCGACTGCGTTCAAAGCGTGGATTTTGACGTGGACAGCCCCGAGATAAAGGCGTACCTTCACGGCGAGGAAATTGAAGTGCCGAGCGATATCAAAGGCTACTGCGCCGTGTGCGTAAACGGAATTACGCTGGGCTTCGGCAAGGCTTCAAACGGCAGGCTCAAAAATAAATATCCGAAAGGATTAAGGACGTTAAAATGAGAGGACTTTCCGACATCGGAACAATTAAAGATATTTTGCACCGCCACGGCTTTACCTTTTCAAAGGCGCTCGGTCAAAACTTCCTGATAAATCCGTCAGTATGCCCCAGAATGGCTGAGCTTTCGGGCGCCGGAGAGGGAGTAGGAGTAATCGAAATCGGCCCGGGAATCGGCGTGCTTACAAACGAGCTTTGTCAGCTTGCGGACAAGGTTGTCGCGGTCGAGCTCGACAAGCGGCTCATCCCCGTACTCGGTGAAACGCTTGCGGAGTATGACAATGTAAAAGTTATAAATGCCGACGTGCTCGAGCTTGACTTGAACAAGCTGATTGAGGATGAATTTTCGGGGATGGAAGTTGTAATCTGCGCCAATCTGCCGTATTACATCACCTCGCCCGTGATTATGAAGCTGCTTGAGGACAAGCTGCCGATTACCGCAATCACGGTTATGGTTCAAAAGGAAGCCGCACAGCGGATTTGTGCGCCTGTCGGCTCGCGTGAGAGCGGAGCGGTTACGGTTTCGGTCAACTACTATGCCGAGCCGAGTTTACAATTTCACGTAAGCGCAGGCAGCTTTATGCCTGCTCCAAAGGTCGATTCCGCCGTAATCAGGCTCGATGTCAGGAAAGAACCGCCCGTTATAACCGACGAAGAAAAGTTTTTCAAGGTTGTCAAGGCGGCGTTCTCACAGCGCAGAAAGGTTATCTCAAATTCGCTTAGCTCAGGGCTTAAAATGAGCAAGGATGAGATTAACGAGGTATTAGCTGCGGCAAATGTGCCGTCAAACGCGCGTGCGGAAAAACTCAGCTTAGATGACTTCGCGGCGATTGCCGGAAATATGAGGGATTGATATGAAAACTAAAATGAACGCTTGTTTTAAAATCGGGTTTATATTCCTGATTGTCTGCGCCGCACTTCTCGCAGGAGCGCTGGTTTTCGGTTATGTTTTGTCAAACGAAAAGGCTTGTATGTTTATGTCTATGGGCGGAGTGGTACTCGCGTTTGCCGGTTTGATTTTGGTGCTTGTCAGCAAGCCGAAAAAGCAAAAGTACAAAAAATCAAAACCTATGGAAAATGTTGACAATGATTCTTAGGTGTGGTATAATCTTTAACGATAAAGGGGAGTAGTTCGCGGCAATAGCCGTGGTATATTTCGTCAATCTCATACCGCTTGCGGTATCGGATATACTCTAAAGAACGAGACTTTTATTGCATTCGGTATGAGCGCAATAAAAGTCTTTTTTATTTATTAACCCCCGAGAAGGAGTATTGTATGGAAAAATGGTATCAAAAAACAGGCTCTGAGGCGTTGGGCAGCTTTGGCGTGACAACCGACGGTCTCAGCTCGGAAAAAGCCGCGGAGCTGTTAAAGAAAAACGGAGAAAACAAGCTTGCCGAGGGCAAAAAGAAAACCATTCCGCAGGTGTTCCTCAGCCAATTTGCGGATTTGCTCGTAATTATCCTTATAATCGCGGCGATTATCTCGATGTTCTCGGGCAATATCGAGAGCACAATCGTAATCTTCGCGGTAATTATCCTCAACGCTGTGCTCGGTACGGTTCAGCACGTTAAGGCTGAAAAATCGCTCGACAGCCTAAAGTCGCTCTCATCCCCGAGCGCAAAGGTTATCCGCGACGGAAAAAAGATTGAAATCGACTCCAAAAATGTAGTCGAGGGCGATATCATCGTGCTCGAGGCAGGCGACCTCGTCGTTGCCGACGGCAGAATTATCCACAATTACTCTCTCCAGGTCAACGAAAGCTCGCTTACGGGCGAATCGACAAACGTCGATAAAAGCGACGAAACCCTCGACGGCGAAGTTCCGCTTGCCGACCGTGTAAATATGGTGTTCTCGGGAAGTCTTGTAACCTACGGCAGAGCACTGGTGCTCGTCACTGCAACCGGAATGAATACCGAAATCGGCAAAATTGCCGACCTTATGAACTCCGCGAAGGAGAAAAAAACTCCGCTCCAGCAGAGCCTCGACAAGTTCTCGAGCACTCTCGCGATTATAATTATGGCAATCAGCGTGCTTGTGTTCGTGCTGTCAATGGCGCAAAAGGGCTGGCAGTGGTCGTTTGACAATATCATCGGCTCATTGATGTACGCAGTAGCCCTTGCCGTCGCGGCAATCCCCGAGGCGTTGGGCTCTATTGTCACAATCGTTCAGGCGATGGGCACTCAGAAAATGGCAAAGGAAAACGCCGTTATCAAGGATTTGAAGGCAGTAGAAAGCCTCGGATGTGTATCGGTAATCTGCTCCGACAAGACAGGTACTCTCACCCAGAACAAGATGACGGTTCAAAAGATTTTCATCGCAGGCGAGAGCATCCGCGAGGAACAGCTTGACATAAAGTATCCCAGCCACCGCAGGCTGATTTACGATATGGTGCTCAACAACGATTCGAGCATTGTGGACGGAAAGGGAATAGGCGACCCGACCGAGTACGCGCTTATTGAAACCTCGCGTAATATCGGACTTGACGAGGGCGTTATCCGCGATACGCTCGACCGCGAGGAGGAAGTTCCGTTTGACTCCGACCGCAAGATGATGAGCACAAAGTACACTCTCCACGGCGTTCCGCACGTGCTGACAAAGGGCGCTTTGGACTCTATTCTCGACCGCTGTGTTAGCATAGCGGAGAAGGACACTGTCCGCCCGATTACGGATGAAGACAAAAGAATAATTCTCGAACAGAATAATAAATATTCGTCAGAAGGTCTGCGCGTCCTCACCTTCGCGTATAAGGAGACCAAGGAGGAGCTCACCGAGGAAACCGAATACGGCTACACCTTCCTCGGCCTTGTCTCGATGATTGACCCTCCGCGCGAGGAGAGCAAGCAGGCGGTTGCCGACGCAATCAGGGCAGGTATTAAGCCGATTATGATTACCGGCGACCACAAAATTACCGCCTCGGCAATTGCAAAGCAAATCGGCATTATGCGCATAGGCGATATGGCTGTAACGGGTATGGAGCTCGACGCGATGGACGACAAGGAGCTTGACGAAAAGCTCGAGAAAATCTCGGTTTACGCCCGTGTATCGCCCGAAAATAAAATCAGAATAGTAGAGGCTTGGCAGAAAAAGGGCAACATCGTCTCAATGACAGGCGACGGCGTTAACGACGCGCCCGCGCTCAAAAAAGCCGACATCGGCGTTGCTATGGGTATCACCGGAACAGAGGTCTCAAAGGACGCCGCGTCGATGATTTTGCAGGACGACAACTTCGCCACAATCATCAAGGCGGTCGCGAACGGACGTAACGTTTACCGCAATATCAGCAACGCGATTTTGTTCCTGCTCTCAGGAAATATGGCGGCGATTATCACCGTTTTGTTCACCTCGCTTTTGGCACTGCCCGTGCCGTTTGAGCCGGTTCACCTGCTGTTTATCAACCTTCTTACCGACTCACTTCCTGCAATCGCAATCGGTATGGAGCCGCCCGAGGACGGACTGCTCTCGCAAAAGCCGCGCGATCCCAAGCAGGGAATACTCACAAAGAAATTCACCTCGCTTATGTTTGGGCTCGGCGCTTTGATTTCGGTTTCGGTAATCATCGCGTTCTACCTCGGACTTCAGCAAAGCCCTGCCGTTGCAAGCACAATGGCATTCGCAACTCTCACGCTCGCAAGGCTTTTCCACGGCTTCAACTGCCGTTCCGACAGCTCAATTTTCAAAATCGGCTTTACCTCAAACCTCGCGAGCATCGGCGCATTTGTGCTCGGAGTACTGTTGCTTTCGCTCGTAATTTTCGTGCCGGGACTTCACTCGCTCTTTGCAGTTGCGGACATCGTAGCTCCGCAGGCAGGAATTGTCTTAGCGCTTGCCGCGGCGCCGACAATCCTCATTCAGATTATTAAGGTAATCATTGAAAAAATAAAGAAATAAATCATTGACATTACCCTGTCTATTCTTTATAATTAAAGTATAAATTTAAGGGAGGCTTGCATATGAATATTTGGCACGACATTAACCCAAAAAGAATTACCGCAGGAAGATTTTACGCTGTAATCGAAATTTCAAAGGGCGGAAAAAATAAATATGAGATGGATAAGGAGACAGGTCTTTTGAAGCTCGACAGAGTTCTTTTTACCTCAACCCATTATCCTGCAAACTACGGCTTTATTCCACGTACATACGCCAAGGACGGCGATCCCCTCGACGTTTTGGTGCTCTGCTCCGAGACAATTATGCCTATGACCTTGGTTGAGTGCAAGCCTATCGGCGTGCTTAAAATGATTGACGACAACAAGGACGACGAAAAGATTATCGCTGTTCCCGTAGGCGATCCGAACTACAGCGGCTACAACGATATCAAGGAGCTGCCCAAGCACCGTTTCGACGAAATCCGCCACTTCTTCCAGGTTTACAAAATGCTTGAAAAGGGCAAGGAAACCCAGATTAAGTCAATCAGCGGCGCTGAAAAAGCAAAGGAAGTTATCCAGCTTTCAATCGAGAGCTACATTCTCGACTTCCAGTTGGCATAAATATTTAAAAAGCAAAAGTAGGGTTCAGTATTGACTGAACCCTACAGTATGTTATGGTATGATTTGCCCTGAGTTTACAGCTTAAAATCCTCGGCGGTGTAGTTGCCGTAAAGCGAAACCTTGGTCGGCACTCTTAAAAGCGGATTGTAGTTAAAAGCCCTGCACTTGCTGTTTTGAATGTGTCTTGACTTTTTACAGCCGAAAATCCCGTTTTCAAAAAAAGCGTTGTCGCAGTAAGCGCAATCGGGAACAATGTTTTTGCCGAAAAGCTTGTTTTTCATAGTGGTCACCCCGAAAATAAAATCTGTATACAGTATAACAGAATTTAAAGGTTCTTTCAAGTTATTTGGAGGTATAAATTGAATTTTAACTCAAAAGTTATGAAGCTCAACAATGCGGACACTGTGCCGTATTTAACTTATAATTCTTTATCAGAAATAAAATTTATTAATCACGCCTTTTCAACCCGTCTCGGCGGAGTGTCCGAGGGTGAGTTTACCTCAATGAACCTCGCGTTCAACAGGGGAGATAACCCCGAGTGCGTGACGGAAAATTACAAAAGGCTCTGCAAAAGCGCAGGCTTTGAGTTTGAGTCTTTAACCGCCTCGGCGCAGGATCACCACACCTTTGTACGCGCCGTTACAAAAGCCGACAGGGGAGTGGGAATTTACAAGCCGCGCGATATGGAGAGCGTTGACGCGATAATCACCAACGAAACAGGCGTTACGCTCGTTACATACTACGCCGACTGCACTCCGCTTTATTTTGTCGATACCGAAAACAGGGCAATCGGACTTGCCCACGGCGGATGGCGCGGAACCGTCGGCAGAATTGCCGAAAAGACAATCCAAAAAATGACCGAGCTTTACGGTACAAACCCTGCGGATATCACCGCGGCTGTCGGCCCTGCAATCTCGGTCTGCTGTTACGAGGTCGATAAACCCTGCATTGACAACTTCTACGCGCTTGAGGATTTGGATAAGGAAAAATTCATATTTCCCAAGGACGGCGGAAAATATATGCTCGATTTGCTCGAATGTAACAGGCAAATCCTTGTGTCGGCAGGCGTTAAGCCCGAAAACATCACCGTAAGTGACGTCTGCACCAACTGCAACAGCGAGCTGTTGTGGAGCCATCGCGCGACAAAGGGACATAGAGGTACAATGTGCGCGTTCATGTGTTTGACGTAAAAAACAAAAAAAGCCTCCCCCAACGCGTTAGCTTTGGGGGAGGTGCCGCCATAAGGCGGCGGAGGGGGCAGCGTTTCCTGTATCGCCACGTTTTGAACTGCATTGGAAAACTCGCGCTAATTCACTCGTAGCCCCCTCCGTCACGGCATAAATGCCGTGCCACCTCCCCCGTAACAAGTGACGGGGGAGGCTAAACACGCTGTTTATTTAACAAACGGCACGTCCTTAACCTCAAACTCCCTGCCGTTCAGGTAATTGAGAATACCTGCGTCGGTCGTAAAATTAAATCTCAGCTTGTAGCTGTACAGCGCCTGATACTTAAAATTATCGGGCGCTTTTTTGTTTTTGCCGTACTTTGTATCGCCCACAAGCGGATGACCGATATACGCCATATGCGCCCTGATTTGATGGGTTCTGCCGGTGAGCAGCTCGACCTCGGCAAGGCTGTACCTTCCGTCAAAGCTGAGGATTTTGTACTTAGTCTTAATCTCCTTGCCGCCCTCGACGGGCTTTGGGTGAACCGTAACCTTGTTCTTGCTCTCATTTTTGGTGATAAAGCCTGTAAGCGTGTCGCTGTCATTTTTCGGCTTGCCGTGGAGCAGGCAGAGGTAGAATTTTTCGAGCTCGCGCGTTTTCATTTTTTGATTTAAAATCCGCAGGCTCTCGGCGTTCTTTGCGGCAATTACAATTCCGCCGGTGTTGCGGTCAATTCTGTTTACAAGCGCAGGGCAAAACGCCTGCTCCTGCTCGGGGTCGTACTCGCCCTTGTCGTAAAGGTAGTGCAAAACCCTGCTTATCAGCGAATCAAAGTGGTAGCTTTTGTCGGGGTGGACAATCACGCCCGGCTTTTTGTCGAGGAGCAGAATGTTCTCGTCCTCATAGACGATATTAAGCTTTGCCGGAGCTTTCAAAAATTCATAATGCTTTTCATCAGCGCCCTCAAAAAACTCGTCCTTAATAAAAAATTTAAGCACGTCGCCTTCCTTGAGCATTTCATCGCCCGATACCTTTTTGCCGTTTAGTTTAACGCACTTTTTGCGAATATACATATACATCATCGACTTCGGCATAGTCTTAAAATGCTTTTGCATAAACTTGTCAAGCCGCTGGTTTGAGTCGTTCTTTTTAATTTCAAGCGTTCTCATACAATCACCGTTTCTATATTATAATAAATCGCGGAAAAATTCAAGCACACAATGCCCCCTGCCGTGTATTATGGTAAAGGGTGATAACGTGAAGTGCCGCAAACAAAAGGTAAAATCCGCCGTCTGCTTCGGCGCAGGCTTGCTTGTCGCGTCGCTGTTGCCGCCAAAATGGGTGTTGGTTGTCGCGGCAGCCGCGCTTGTAATAGTCAGCTTAACTTGTATCAGGAGGTAACTATGAAGGTTATACTTATTGAAAATCCCAGGTTCATATCGGCAATTTTAAGGAAGATTTACGGTATAAAAAAGGTGAAGTGAGCTTGCCGTAAAACGCAAAGCCCGAATATATTTGCACAGGCGGACAAATGCGTCCGCCCTTTGCATTTTAAATTTGTATAGTAATAATTGCTAAATAATCTATCTTCCAAATGTGCAAATTGACAAAATGAAAATTCAACCGAAAAATATTATTGAGTTTTATCGAAAAAACAGATATAATAAAATCGGAAATATATGCGGAAACTTACCGTAAAATTTAGGAGGATTGATTAACGATGAAAATGACAAAAAAAGTTATCAGCGTAATCCTTGTTGCAGCAATGCTGATTGCCGTTGCCTCGGTATCATTCACAGCCTTTGCCTCAACAGGCACGCTTGCGCCGACCTACTACTCCACCAACCCCGGCGGCAAGGTAGGCGTTCAGAAAACAATTACAATCGACGGCAGCGCTGCCGACTGGGATGAGAGTATGCTCATCGCCCAGGGCGCGGCTTGGGACGTTGCAAACCAGTTTAAGGGCGGCCACGAGAACTGCGTGCTCGACACATACGCACTATTCGGCGCGTGGGACAGCACCAACCTCTACATCGGCTGGCAGATGGTTAACACTACCGACACTTGGGCAAGAGAAGGCGACGGCCCTCTGTCCGACGGCGGACGTGTTCTTGACGTTCCCCTCATTCTCGCTCTCAGCGTTGACCCCTCAAGCACTTCAATGTCCAACAAGAACACCGACGGCAACTCAATCTGGGGACAGAAGATGGGCGTTCAGTTCGACACACACGTTGACCACCTGCTCTATATGAGCGGCAAGCCCGGTCTCGGCACACCTGCTATGTTCACAGCGGTTGACTCTAACGGCAACACAAACTACACCACAGGCTGCAAGGAGTTCACCAAAAACGGAATTGCCTACAAGATGGCAGAGACAAACATCTGCAGCCACATCTACGGCCTCAACGGTTCAAAGAAAACCTCCGACATCTACGATGACAAAGCAGGCTGGGTAGATTATAAGACCTTCAAGGGTTCATCGGGAGTTCACAAGACCACATACGACTCATTCTATGAGATTAAAATTCCGCTTTCAACCCTCGAAATCGACGCAAGCTATCTTAGCACAAACGGAATCGGCGCAATGCTCGTAGCTACACGCGGAGAGTCGGGACTTGACTGCATTCCTTACGACGACACAATGCTCGACAACGCAACAGGCTCATACTCGTCAGACCCGAGCACCTCCAAGGAGAAGGAGGACGAGGACGTTATCACCTCGGAATTCGCGAGAATCGGCGCTCTCGGCGGCGGTGTAACCCCCACACCTACCCCCACTCCCACAGAAAAGCTCACGGTTAACGCAAATTCAAACTACTTCCCGGCAAAGACCTTTACAAACAGCAACGGCGAGCAGTTTGTTACCGTAAACTACAAGCTCAAGTCAACAGCTCCGCTTGTAAACGCTCAGTGGAATATGAGCTACGACACCACAAAGCTCAAATTCGTTTCTGCCGCAATGCCCAACGTTGACGGCTTTGCGTGCGAGGAGAATACTCCCGGACTTGTAAAGGGCAACTTCTACACCCTCAACTTTGCTAATTTCACCACCGAGAAGGACTTTGTATCCGCAACCTTCAAGATTTTGGGTTCGGGCACAACCACGACCAATTTCAATCTTGAAATCCTCGGCGTAAGATACGCTAACTCAAACAAATATCCCGTTGACAACGGCACCGCTCAGACAGTTTCCGGCGTTACCGTAACAAAGAACACCGAGATTAAGGGCTCAAACGTAATGCTCGGCGACGTTAACGGCGACGGCGTTGTATCGGTAGCCGACGCGACTCTTGTTCAGAGACACGCCGCAGAGATGATCACACTCACAGGCGACGCTCTCGCAGCAGCCGACACAAGCAAGGACGGCTTTATCACAGTTGCCGACGCAACTCTGATTCAGCAGTTCGCAGCAGAAATGATTGACCATTTCTAAGTCAATTAACAATTAAAGATAAACAATTAACAGTGAGCTGCTGACCGAAAGGATGGCAGCTCTTTGTTAGTTATGAGTTAAGAGTTATGAGTTAAGAGTTATGAGTTAAATAACCAAAAGCCTCCCCTGATACGCGAAGCGTTTTAGGGGAGGTGTCATTTTGCTCGCAAAATGACGGAGGGGTTGGCGTTTCCGAAATTACCAACATTTCCTTTACAGTTGTAGGGGTCGGTCTTGACCGACCCGCGATTGAATATCGTACGTTTGGCTTATTGCTTCGGTACGGTCAAGACCGTACCCTACAGTTAAAAATATTAATTATATTTCCTTAACAGAAAAATAAAAATTTTCCAAAAATTTTTCAAAATAAATGAAACCAAAACGACTTTTAATGTATGTTATTAGTGAGGGGTGATAAAAATGCCGGAAAAGCTGTTTGCAGGCTTGACGTATAATCAGGCGGTGCAAAAATATTCTCATACCGTAGCAGGCGTGTGCGTAATGCGGCTTCAAAACTACGCCGACGCCGATGACTGCTATCAAAATGTGTTTATGAAGCTATTTGCACAGTCCCCTCAGTTTTCCGATGAAGATCACCTCAAAGCCTGGCTTATCCGCGTTGCCATCAACGAATGTAAGCTGTTTTTGCGCGATAACCGGCGTATGATCCCTCTCGACAGCTTAAAGGGCAGGGCGATACAGTTTTCTGAGGATTCCGGCGATATGTCGTGGGCACTTTTAAAAACCCCTCAAAAGTACCGCGACGTGCTCTACCTATACTACATCGAGCAGTACAGGGTAAAGGAGATTGCCGAAATCCTCAAACTTAACGAAAACACCGTAAAAACCAGACTGAAACGCGGCAGAGAAGCGTTAAAGAAAATTTACGGAGGTGATTAAGCGTGGATGAATTTAAATTTGACGAGTTAAAAAATTTCAGCGTTCCCGAAAGCTGGCTCAACAAAGCGCTCGAAATCCCCTCAAAAAAGCCCAAAGCCGCCCCAAAGTTTAAGTTTTATCGCTACGTGGCGGCAATAGCAGCGTGTGTGGTAATTGCCGCGGCGGTGACATTAACGGTAATGTTCGGCTTTAATAACGAAATCAACCTGACAAATCCCGAGCCTGAAAAACCTGAAAATATTTATAAGGCTGTTGAAACCACCGTTTCCGAAACGTCCGGAAATACGGAAGCGTTAACCGAAATATCCACTGAAAAATCATCCGTTGAAATCAGGCAGTCAACTACAAGCATTGAGCCTGCCGAAAATAAAGCAGATACTTTTGAAAACGGTAACAGTAAAAATCAAATTCCAAAATCAACCGAACCAAAAGAAATAACCTCGGAAAGCACAACACAATCATCAATAGACGAAAAAACCGAACCTGTGACAGTGCCGTGTGTTGAAGGCTCAACTCAGACCTCGAGTGCTCCTCAGGTGGAGAAAAGGTGTTATGCCGAGACTTCCGTTACTCCTGAGCTTGCGGACGGTAATATTTATTGCCGTTTGGAGGACAGTGACGGAAACGTAATAGGAAACAGCGGCTTGTTCAGCGAAAGCAGACTTGCGAAAAAGGAAACGGGTAAAAACGGAATGGTTATCCTGTCGTATACCTTTGAGAACGCAAAGGAGCTTGACGGAAAGACGCTTGCTGTAGTTTTCTATAACGCCAAAGGCGAGATAATAAAAAAGAGCATGTTTGTGCCGTTTTTTGAGAATTTATATTTTATGTTTAAGTGATGTGATTATGAAAAAATTATTAATCGGATTATATTTGTTTAGCGTTGCTCTGTTGTTTTCAGCCTGTACCGATATGCCTGAAAACGGCGGCGTAAGTTATATAAGCTCTCAAAGCTATGTGTCGGGAGATAAGTATTCTCTGTGCTTTGAAAACACAACGGAAAAAGCACTTGAATTCAGCATTTACGGAGTTTTCCGCGACAATAACAGGGCGGTAGGCTTGGATGAAAACGGAATTATGAAAACCGCTGTTATCAACCGCTACAGCAAAACAAATATTGATTTTTATTTTAACGACACATCATCACGCACAGCTCCGTATGAAGTAATAATAATCGGTGAATATAAGTAAGAACAGCCCGGAGAAAGCTCCGGGTTGTCATATTTTACCCATCTCCCAAATATACTTATTACATAAACCAAAAAGGAGAGATAAATATGGAGTTTAATTCGGATAGCCGATCATTCTGCCTGCCCGTTACGGTGCTCGATACGGTTGCCGAACAGCTTGCCGATGTAGATTTGACCTTGCCCGATTATTGTCCGGATATCGAAAAAATCTTAAAATGTACCCTCGTTCCTCAAATTCAGACAAAATCCCTTTCGGGCGGTCAGCTTCAAATCGAAGGCAGTTGTTCCGTAGGCGTGCTTTATGTCGAGAGCGAACACAAGACAATCCGCTGCTGCGAGCAAAGCGTTAATTTTTCCCAGAGCTTTTCCGTCCGTGACACCTCGGATAACTTCGCCGTAATTACCAAAACCAAGCCCGAGTACATAAACTGCCGTGCGCTCAGTCCGCGCAGGCTTGTTATACACGGCGCTTTTTCGCTGTATGTCAAGGTGCTGACTACTCAAAAAACCACGCTCTTTACGCCTGCCGACGGCTCGCTGGAGCTTTTGACAAAGAAAATGGACTTTGCCGATTTAACGGCTTTTTGTCAGGAGCAGTTCACCGTCAGCGAGGAAATCTCGGTCGCTGACAAGCCGCGCATTGAGGGGATTTTATATTCTAAGGTCACCGCCGCCGTTACAGATGTAAAGGCTGTCACAGGCAAGCTGATGGTCAGCGGAGAGCTGAACCTTAAGCTTTTCTACCTGACCGACGTTGAGAGCGGCGAAACCGCCAAGCTCGATTATATTCTGCCGTTCAGCCGTATTGCCGACTGTGAGGGAATTGACGAGAACACGCGCAATTTGCTCGGCTGTGACGTGATGAGCTACGACATCCGCCTTAAAAACGATATGCTGTCCGACAAGCCTGCCGTCGCGCTTGACGCTAAGCTTTGCCTGACCGCCGAGGGCTATAATATCGAGAACAAGGAGCTTATCATCGACGCATACTCCACCGAATTCGCGTCCGTTCCGCAGTTTGAAAAGCTCAAAAGTATTGGCGAGGTCAACCCCGTTTCCGAGAGCTATATCGAAAAGCTGACCGCGAGCCTTGACGACGGAAAAATCTCAAAAATCCTCGATATTTACTCCGACAGCGTGACAACAGACTCCAAGCCGTCAAACGGCGCGGTAGAGGTCAGCGGCAAAATCAACCTCTGCATTGTCGCGCTCGACGATAAGAATTATCCCATATTTATCGAGCGCTCATGCGACTATTCGCACGTTCCCGACAGCACACAAGGCTGTAACGAAATGTACTTTTTACGCGCCGAACCGTCGGGAATAAGCTTCAGACTGTCCGACGACAGCTCGGCAGAAATCCGCTGTGAGCTGAAAATCACGGGTGGAGCGGTCAAAAACGAGGTAACAAAAGCCGTTTCGGGAGTAGAGGTGCTCGAGGATAAGCCCGTAAAGCCCGAAAATTGCTCGCTTATGCTGTACTACGCCGCTCAGGGAGAAAATCTCTGGGAAATCGCAAAGGCTCACAACACCGCGCTTGATTCGCTGTTAAAAGAAAACCAGGTTGAAGAATTAACCCTCGACAGTCCGCAAATGCTGTTGATACCAAAGGCTTAGGAGGCAGGACAATGGAGGAAAGAAACGTTTATCAGGATATTTCGCGCCGTACCGACGGCGACGTCTATATCGGGGTGGTCGGCCCCGTCCGCACAGGAAAATCGACCTTTATCAAGCGGTTTATGGACTTGATTGTCCTGCCGAATATCCGCGACGAGAGCGTATACCGCAGAACCGTTGACGAGCTTCCGCAGTCGTCCGCAGGCAAGACGATTATGACGACCGAGCCGAAGTTTATTCCCGAGGAGTCTGCCGACGTTGATTTGGGCGGAAACGTCACCTTTAAGGTCAGGATGATTGACTGCGTGGGATATATCGTGGACAGCGCCCTCGGCCACAGTGAGGAGGACGCTCCGCGAATGGTTAAAACCCCGTGGTCGGAGGAAGAAATGCCCTTTGAGCAGGCGGCTGAGCTCGGAACGGAAAAGGTCATCACCGACCACTCGTCAATCGGGCTTGTGATCACGACCGACGGAAGCTTTAACGAAATTCCGCGCGAGGATTACCTTGACGCCGAGCGCAGGGTTATCGGGGAGCTAAAGGCGATTAACAAGCCGTTTATCGTGTTGCTCAACACCGAAAATCCCGATTCCGACAGCGCAAAAAGCCTTGCGGAGAGTATGGCAGGGGAGTATGGGGTTCCAGTTTTGCCTGTGAGCTGTATGGATTTGAGCGAAACCGAGATTAAGCGAATTCTCGCCCAGCTCCTATTTGAGTTCCCTGTCAGGGAGATTAAGGTTGATATTCCGCGCTGGATTGTCGCTCTCGACAAGGAGCATCCGCTTAAATCCGCGCTCTTTAATTCAATCAGAGAGTCGGCGCAGGGGATAGAAAAAATCCGCGAAATTCAGCAAGCCGTGCAGGCTCTTGAAGAAAACGAGTACGTCACTGCGGCTGAAATTCAGTCGCTCAACCTCGGTGAGGGTACGGCGACGGTCGGAATCAAAACCGACCTGGGCTTGTTCTACAAGGTGCTGTCCGAGCAGACAGGGCTTGAAATCGGCGGAGAGCTCGATTTGATGAATACGCTGAGCAAGCTGTCCGCAAAGCAGGCGGAGTTTGACAAAATCGCCAAGGCGTATGAGCAGGTTGAGGAAACCGGCTACGGCATTGTAATGCCGACGATTGACCAGCTCACGCTTGACGAACCGCAGATTATCAAGCAGAGCGGAAAGTACGGAATCAAGCTCAGGGCAAGCGCTCCGTCAATCCATATGATGCGTATTGAAACCCAGACCGAGGTCACGCCGATTGTCGGCTCGGAGCAGCAGTCCGAGGAGCTCGTGTCGTATCTTCTCAAAGAGTTTGAGGAAAATCCCGAAAAAATCTGGGAGAGCAATATCTTCGGCAAGTCGGTTCACGAGCTTGTAAACGAGGGCTTGCACAACAAGCTCTACCGTATGCCTGCCGACGCGAGGCGGAAGATAGGGGATACCATACAGAAAATTATTAACGACGGCTGCAACGGCCTGATTTGCATTATTTTGTAAATTTAAGAGATTATAAGAGAGTTGAGAGGTAATCTTTCGGCTCTCTTTTGCTTATGACACATTAATATAATTTATCGCAAATTTTTAATATTGAAAAATCAAATAAAATAAAGTATAATATTTATGTATGTTTGATTTTTATGGAGGTGGGCATATGCAGTTATCAGCATTATTGCCAATGCTTAATGCGGTGGGCGAACTTACAATGGCTGAAAAGGGCATTTCCTCGGCAAAGGTTATCCTGACCGGCTTTGTAGTTGTTTTCGCGGTTTTGCTGCTGTTGATTATCATTATCAAAATCTACAGCGCGATTGTTAACAAAGCCCAGAGCACAGGCTTTAAGGTTAAGAAAAAGGTTGAGACTCCCGGCAAGCCGGAGGAAACCGTGACCAAAGCCGAGCCTGTTAAGGAACAACCCGTACAGACTCAGACCGACGGTATTCCCGAGGAGGTTATCGCGGTAATCTCAGCCGCAGTTGCGACAATGTACGGCGGCAAGGATAAAGTAAGAATAAAAAGCGTTAAAAAAGCAGGCTCTAAGCGCTCCGCGTGGGCAAACGCCGGCGTGATAGAAAATACAAGACCTTTTTAGGCAGAGAGGAAGGATTAGATAATGGAAATATTAACAGGCTTTCTTGACGCTGTAAAGGGTATCTTCTACAGCTCGGGCTTGGTTAATCTTAACTGGCAAAACTACGCGATGATCGCGATTTCCTGTGTTTTGCTCTATTTGGCTATAAAAAAGCAGTACGAGCCCCTGCTTTTGCTGCCGATTGCGTTCGGTATGCTGCTCGTTAACCTCTACCCCGAGATTATGAGCCCTCCGTCCGTGGAGCTGCTTACGCAGCAACAGGCTGACGCGGCAGGCTTTAACACCGCAGGGCACGCGGTTCAGATTATTGACGGCGTAAAATATTTTGAAAACCCCACCTACGGCGGCTTGCTGTACTATCTGTATCAGGGCGTTAAGCTGGGAATTTATCCGCCGCTTATCTTCCTCGGCATCGGCTGTATGACGGACTTCGGACCGCTTATCGCCAACCCCAAGAGCCTTATCTTGGGCGCGGCGGCTCAGATTGGTATTTTTATCACCTTTACCGGCGCGATTTTCCTCGGCTTTACCGAGGCAGAGGCTGGCGCAATCGGTATTATCGGCGGAGCGGACGGTCCTACGGCGATTTACGTTACCACAAAGCTCGCACCTCATTTGCTCGGTTCAATCGCAATCGCGGCTTATTCATATATGGCTCTCGTGCCGATTATTCAGCCGCCGATTATGAAACTCCTCACCACCAAAAAGGAGCGTTCGGTTGTTATGGAGCAGCTAAGACCTGTTTCTAAGCTCGAAAAGATTTTGTTCCCGATTATCGTTGTAATCCTTATCGCGATTTTCCTGCCGGACGCCGCTCCTCTTGTAGGTATGCTGATGCTCGGCAACCTGTTCAAGGAGTCGGGAGTTGTAGACCGTATCGCGAAGGCGGCTCAAAACGAGCTGATGAATATCATTACGATTTTCCTCGGCACAACCGTCGGCGCTACCGCGTCGGGTACAAACTTCTTAAAGCTTGATACTATCAAAATTATCGTGCTCGGACTTATCGCGTTCTGTATGGGCACGGCGTTCGGCGTGCTGTTCGGAAAGCTTATGTATAAGTTTACCGGCGGAAAAATCAATCCGCTCATCGGTTCGGCAGGCGTATCGGCTGTTCCTATGGCGGCGCGTGTTTCGCAGAAGGTAGGTCAGCAGGAGAACCCCGGCAACTTCCTGCTTATGCACGCTATGGGCCCGAACGTTGCAGGCGTTATCGGCTCGGCAGTAGCCGCAGGCGTATTGCTGAATGTAGTCGGATAAATCTGTAAAATAAAAAAAGATTATAAAGGAAGCAGCCGCTTCCTTTATTTTTTTGTCCGATTAATCAAAATAATTCTATATTAGAATTAAAAACGCACACAGTTATAATATAATATATTTTGAATATTAATGTGTTGATATTTTTATATAACGCAAAGGAGATTCAAAATGGCAGGAAATATCACAATTCAAAAAATTCTTGCAATATTATTGCACAGAATCGGATTTATACTTGCCGCAACTGCTGTTATGGCGCTGCTGTTCTTTATGTATACAAGCATTGTCATCACTCCCAGATACAGCACTTCGGCAATGATTTTTATTCAAAACTATGATAAAGCGAAGGCGTCGAATTCTTCAAACCAGACATCGTCGGATTCCGGCGGAAACTCAAACAGCAACACAAGCAACAATCAGGTCGCCAAAAAGATTTTCAGCTCTGATATCAGCGGTTCAAGCTCTCTTGCGAAAATCTGTGTTACGCTTTTCCAGAATACCGACGAAATCACACAGCTTTATGACGGTTGCACCGTAAATATGGCGGTTAACGAAAATACCTTCTACGTTACAATTACGGTTGACGGAACAGATCCGGTTAAATGTGCTAATGTGGCAAATCAAATCAGCGAGCAGTGCATAAACGTTTATCCGAAATATTTCGACTACGGTCAAATCGGTATAATCAGAACTGCCAAAGAGCCTACCGCGCCGTATTCTCCGGATAAACTCAAGAACACCTTAATCGGCGCGGCTATCGGCTTGGTACTTGCCTGCGTAATTTCAATCCTTCTTGAGCTTATCGACACCACAATCAAGCCCGACGAGGATCTTTCCGAGATTTACAAGGTTCCGGTATTTGCCGAAATCCCCGACTTTGAGACTTAAGGCAGGTGACGGAATATGAAAATTAAAATCGGTAAGAAAAACAAAAACAATAATGCGGAAATGCGCACGGAGACAATCTCCGATAAGAGTAAATTCGCGATTGTCGAGTCCTACAAGTCCGCAAGGTCGAACATTATGTTCTCGCTTTCAGCCGACGACGACAAGCTTTTTGCCGTAACGAGCTACTCAAAGGGCGAGGGAAAAAGTACTGTTTCCGCAAACCTCGCAATCTCCTTCTCAAAGATGGAGAAGAAGGTTCTCCTTGTTGACTGCGACCTTCGCCGCCCGAACATCCACAATATTTTCAAGATTGAAAATCAGGCAGGTCTTTCAAACGTAATCGGTAAGATGGTGGAGTTTGAGGAGGTTATCCACAGAAATGTGCTCCCAAACCTCGACATTCTTCCGTCAGGCACAATCCCTCCGAACCCCTCGGAGCTTTTGTGCTCGCCTAAATTTACAAACCTTATCAAAAAGCTTTACGAGGAATACGATTATATCATCTTCGATACTCCGCCTATCGGCGTAGTTGCCGACGCACTGCTCCTAAAGGACATCATAGCAGGTTTTGTTGTTGTTCTTCGCGAACGCTCGACAACCCACGGCGACGTACAGAATATTATGGACAGTATGAAGCTTGCCGATGCTAAGATTCTCGGCTTTGTAAAGGTAGGCTGTACTTCAAACAAAAAGCGCAGCCGCCGCGGCTACTACTACTACCAGTACTATTAATACTGAATTTATTTCAACAAAAATTGCAACAGGCTCACTAAGTTTTTGCGTAATGAGCCTGTTTTCTTTCTGCCAAAACGCCGAAAATGCAGGATTTTCAAAAAAGACTTGCATTTTTCTGCCGGTTGTTATAGAATATATAAGGTCATTTTTTATTAAGGAGAGCATTATGAACTACTTAAATTGCAGCGCTGAAGAGCTTGAGCGCGAGTATCAGAGCTTAAAGAACAAATATGACGAAGAAAAAGCAAAGGGATTGAACCTCAATATGGCGAGAGGCAAGCCCGGCAAGGAACAGCTTGACCTGTCAAACGGCATTTTAGATGTATTTACAAGCGAGTCCAATTTTATCGGAGACGACGGTGTGGATATCCGCAACTACGGCATCCTCGACGGAATTTACGAGTGCCGTAAGATGTTCGGTCAGGTTTTGGGCGTAGACAGCGAAAACGTAATGATCGGCGGCAACTCCAGCCTCAATATGATGTTCGACACAATCAGCTGTATGATGACAAAGCCGATTGTCGAGGGCTGCGACGCTTGGTATAAGGTAGAAAACAGAAAGTTCCTCTGTCCGTCACCCGGATACGACCGTCATTTCGGAATTACCGGCTACTACGGCTTTGAGATGATTCCGATTCCCATGACCGAGAACGGCCCCGATATGGATATGATTGAGGAGCTCGTTGCAAACGACGACAGCATCAAGGGAATTTGGTGTGTACCTAAGTACTCAAACCCCCAGGGAATTACCTACAGCGACGAGACTGTAAGAAGATTTGCAAATCTCAAGCCTGCCGCAAAGGACTTCAGAATTATCTGGGATAACGCATATTGTATTCACGACATCACAGACACGCCCGACTCACTCCTCAATATTTACGACGAGTGCAAAAAGGCTGGTAACGAGGATTTGCCGATTTTGTTCTGCTCAACCTCAAAGATTACCTTCCCGGGCGCAGGCGTAGCGGCAATGGCAGCTTCAAAGAACAATATGAAGGTGTTCAAGGAGCGCTATAATTATCAGATTATCAGCTACGACAAGATGAATATGCTCCGTCATGTTCAGTATTTCGGTGATTACAACGGAATGCTCGAGCATATGAAAAAGCACAAGGCAGTCTTAAAGCCGAAGTTTGACATCGTGCTTAACGCTCTCGCAAGTGAGCTTGAGCCCGTAGGAATAGGCGAGTGGACAAAGCCGAACGGCGGTTATTTTGTAAGCATTGATGTTCTTGAGGGTACCGCAAAGCGCGTGGTACAGCTCTGCAAAGAGGCAGGCGTAGTGCTCACAGGAGCAGGCGCGACATATCCCTACGGCAAGGATCCGAAGGATTCAAATATCCGTCTTGCCCCGACCTTTCCGCCCAATGACGAGCTTGTAACCGCAATGGAAATCTTCTGCATTTGCACAAAGCTCGCCGCATGCGAGAAGCTCCTGCAAAAATAATAATCAAATCTCACTCCTCCGGCAAATCCCGGGGGAGTTTTTTTATTTAAAGCCTCCACCGTCGCGTAAGCTACGTGGGAGGTGTCATTTCGCATTGCGAAATGACGGAGGGGGCAGACAGTAGTAATGAATAATGAATGATGAATAATGAATAATGAATAATTGTAGGGGCGTGCATTGCACGCCCGCAGGACAGGAACAAATCATTTGATTTTTGATGTGTTTTTGTGTGCTGAATTAAACGTCCGTTTATCGCAATAAAATCGAATCGTTCGGTCAATGCGGCACACGTTTCCGCGGGCGTGCAATGCACGCCCCTACATTACATAGTACATAAATGTCCGTACTCTCCAACCGCAAAGATTTTATGTAAATTTTTACGTCTTTTTATTGTGCAAATTTGATAAAGATAAAGTTTTATTTATCAAATTTTTACTTATCCATTGACAATTTAGCGAAAAAATCATATAATAACTCTGTTACGTCTGTAAGTATGCGCTAATGACAGAGTTGTTTTTTGCATACCGTGGACAATTATAGTATGGAGGTTTTAAAGGCATGAAAAGAGTTCCAAAGCCTGTGTTCTTCATTGTTGCTTTGCTGATACTTGCCTTTTCGTTTACTGCGATTTTCGGAGTATCCTATTATACGGGCGACAACAAAAATACAGTATTAAAAGGCATCGGCGACATTCGATGGGGAATTGACATCAGGGGCGGCGTTGAGGCTACATTTAAGCCGGCTGACAATTACGACGCTTCCGATGCGGATCTTGAAGCCGCTAAGTCCATTATTGAACTTAGAATGGTATCTCAGGGCATTACCGATTATGAGCTGTACGCTGACAGAAACAGCGACAGAATTATCGTTCGTTTCCCCTGGAAGTCAGATGAAAAAGATTTTAACGCGGTAGAGGCTATCGAAGAGATTTCGTCAACCGCAAAGCTTACATTCAGACCCGGCAATTCGTACGAGTCAACCGACGTAGGCTCCGACGGAGAATACGTTTACAAAACCCCGACAGGCGAAACTGCCACCGAGCTTATGGACGGCTCAATGGTAGAAAAGGCTGAGGCGGGTTATATCAACGAAAACAACGGCGAGCCCAAGTACATCGTAAGCCTTACTCTTAACGATGAGGGCGCAAAGAAGTTTGCTGAGATTACTCAGGAGTACCTCAACAAGACAGTATCAATCTGGATGGATGATATTATGCTTTCTGCTCCTACCGTTCAGGCTGTTATTTCCGATGGTAAGGCTCAGATTTCGGGTAACTTCACAGCTCAGGAGGCTAACAAGCTTGCCGAGAAAATCAACGCAGGTGCGCTTCCGTTCCAGCTTGAGACCGCTAACTACGGTAACATCAGCCCGACTCTGGGTGAGAACTCACTCACTGCAATGGCGTACGCAGGCATTATCGCGTTTATCGTAATCGCGCTGATTATGCTTATCTTCTACCGTCTGCCCGGCTTTATCGCGATTATCGCGCTTACAGGTCAGATGGGACTTTCAATCGCGGCGGTATCAGGTTACTTCAACGCGATTCCTTCATTCACAATGACATTACCAGGTATCGCAGGTCTTATCCTTTCAATCGGTATGGGCGTTGACTGTAACGTTATTACCGCAGAGCGTATTAAGGAGGAAATGAACTCCGGACGTACAATCGACAGCGCTCTTGAGAGAGGTACAAAGAACTCGTTGACCGCTATTATCGACGGTAATATGACCGTAATTATCGTATCAATCATCTTGATGCTCGTATTCGGTCCGTCAAATATCCTTTCGTTCATCTTCGGTGAGTCAACCACAGGTACAATCTACTCCTTCGGTTTCACACTCCTCGTTGGTGTAATTTCAAACTTCATCATGGGTGTACTGTTCTCAAGACTTATGCTCAGAAGTATTGCGGGCTTCAAAGTCTTCCGCAAAAAATGGTTGTTTGGAGGTGCTAAGGATGGCAAATAAGATTAATGCAAAAGCACAGACTCCTATGACCGAGCAGGAAGTCAGCGAGAAGTTCAACGGCGGCAAAAAGGTTATTGACTTTGTCGGCAAGAAAAAGATTTTCTTCGGAATTTCAATCGGTATTATCGTACTCGGTATTATCTTTAACTTTATCTTCGGCACAAGGCTCGACATTCAGTTCTCGGGCGGTGCAACGCTTACATTCAGCTACACAGGCGAGGTTGACCAGAACTCTCTGTATGATTTTATTCAGGAAAAGACAACCGATAAAATCACAACATCCTTCTCTCAGGATTTGATGGGCAACACCGGCAACAACGTTTCGGTTCAGTTCTCGGGTAACAATTCTATCGAGACCGAAATTCAGAAGAACCTTGAATCCGATCTTCAGGCTAAGTATCCCGATAACAACTTTGTATGCTTGGAGGCAAGCTCGGTTGACGCTTCAATGGGCTTTATGTTCCTGCTCAAGTGTCTCGCGGCTGTTGCGCTGGCAAGTATTTTGATGGTTATTTACGTAACTATCAGATTTAAGAAAATCGGCGGTTTGTCGGCAGGCGTTATGGCTCTTGTAGCCCTGTTCCACGACGTCGCAATGATTTACTTTATGTATGTAATCTTCCAGATGCCGATTGACTCAAACTTCATCGCGGTAGTTCTTATGATTATCGGTTACTCACTGAACGATACAATCGTTATTTACGACCGTGTTCGTGAGCAGAGAAGGCTTATGGGCAGAAGTACCGATATCGGCACTATCTTCAATGTCAGCTGTACAAAGACTATCAAGAGAACGATTATGACCTCGGTAACAACCTTCGCGGCAATTTTGATTGTTTACATTGTTGCTACCGTATTCAACATCGCTTCGGTTAAGGGCTTTGCTCTCCCGATGATGATCGGTGTAATTTCAGGTTGTTATTCTTCAATCTGTATCGCAGGTCCTCTCTGGGTTATGTGGCAGAACCACAAGGAAGCAAAAAAATAATTCCACTTATAAAGGCGTTGCTCAGGCAGCGCCTTTTTTGTGTTTTAAAGGATGTTTTCGGGGAGAAAATACTCGCTGTCTCTGACGGATTCGAGCGACTTTTTCGCCGTCTCGCTGCACGAGTAGTACATATCCGTATTGCCGCTCTGCGCGTAGGACTTCATCTGCGCGAGAGCAATGCTGATTTCGTCAACATAGTCGTGAATAAGAACCGCGTCAATCGTCCTCAGCGTTTCGCTCCAGTTTTTTTCAAGTTGCGAACATTTTTCGGCGGCGTTCTTAAAATCATTTTTGACAACATAGCCGTCAATGCTTTTTATCTCTCCGAGATAGCTGTTAATGCTGTTTGCCACGCAGAGCACCTCGGTAAGCGCTCCGGCGGCGCATAATACGAAGATAATCAGCGAAATAAAAATCCGTTTCATCCTTGCTCCTTTTCTATCAGTTTGTAATTGCCGAGACCGTCAAGCGTCATAATAAAAATATCCGGGATTGATTTATTATTCTCTTTTAGAATATTATCAATCTCGGTTTTATTATGTCCGCAAAGCGTCAGGGCGTTGTCAACCAGCTCGCCGTCGCTGATAACGACCGCCTCAATTCCATTGTCCTCGCCTTTAATGCCGAGCTGTTCAAGGTTAGGTGTTCGCTTTTCGGGCTTTTCAAGCACGCTGACCGTGCCGTTTGTCTCGACAATGCAGTACTGCACGTCCTCGATTGAAAAAATATCCTGCTGCCTGAGCTGCGCGAACAAGTCCTCTGTCGTAAGGCGCAGGCGCTTCATCTCCGACTGCAAAAGCTTGCCGTCCTTGATTATTACAACAGCGCTGCCGCAAATCAGCTTGCGGAATTTCCGGCTTTTCATCATCACAACGCTCGTCGCAATTTCGAGCGAAACCAAAATCAGCACAGGGATAATACCGCTCAAAAGCGGCTGCGAGGTGTTCTGCATTGGCAGCGAGGCGATGTCCGAAATTACCATCGTCACCACGAGCTCGCTCGGCTGCATATCGCTTATCTGCCGTTTGCCCATCAGGCGGATTGCGAGCATTATGAAAAAGTATAGAATAAGAGTTCTGAAAATTGAAATCAGCATTTAATCACCTGTTTTATTTTTCTCAACAAGTTAATTTATATTCCGATAAAGAATAAAAAATCTTATTCCGCAAATCATATGCGTATAAACAGTCAATGGAGAAATGTATGTATAATTCTTTATCAGAAATATTATCGGAGCTGAAAGCGGATTTTTCAGACTCCGCAGACCTCACAATACGCAACTTAACACTAAAATCCGAGCGGCAAATAAAGGCGGCAATCGTCACAATAGAAGGACTTTGCGACAAGGAGCAGCTCTCCCAGTCGGTGATTAATCCGCTATTGCCGTACAACTTCAAGTCAATGAAGGGAGCAGAAGCGGCGGATATAATCCTGAACTCCGTTATGGCGTCGTCCGACGTTGTCGTAATCTACACAAAGGCGGAGATTATCAGCTTTATCACCTCGGGGTTTGCCGTTATCATTGTCGACGGAGCACAGCAGATGTTCGCCGTCGGCGTTCAGGGATACTCGTTCCGCGGAGTTAACGAGCCTGAAAGCGAGGTTGTGCAGAGGGGCTCACGCGAGGGCTTTTCCGAACCGCTGAGGGTTAATATGTCGCTTATCCGCAGGCGAATGAAAAATCCCGATTTAGTCTTTGAGCAAATGACCGTCGGCAGCGAGTCGCAAACCCAGCTTATGTTGTGCTATATTAAAAGCAGGGTATCGGCAAAGCTGCTCGGCAAGCTTAAAAAACGCCTTAATAAATGCAATCTCGACTCCGTTTTGGCTTCGGGCTATTTGTCAGAATATTTAGAGGACGAAAAATCGAGCAGGCTGTTTTCGGGCGTGGGAATTTCCGAACGTCCCGACACGGTCTGCGGAAAGCTGACCGAGGGAAGAATAGCTGTAATTGTGGACGGCACGCCTGCCGTGTTGATTGTGCCGAGATTGTTCGTCGAGGAATTTCAGGGCGTTGACGATTACTCAAACCGCACCTACTACGCGGCTTTTATCCGCCTGACAAAGTACCTTTCGTTTTTTGCGGCGCTGTTTTTGCCGGGCTTGTATGTCGCGCTCGCGCAGTTTCACCCCGAATATTTCCCGACAGGAATTTTGATTAAAACCTCGGAATCGCTGGCGCAAACGCCTTTGCCTGTCACGCTCGAAACGCTCGCAATTACCTTTATTTATGAGATTATGAAGGAGGCAGGGCTGAGAATCCCGAAATCCCTCGGTCACGCCGTCGGCATTGTCGGCGCTCTCGTAATCGGAGAAAGCGCGGTTAACGCAGGTATAATCAGCTCGTCAACGCTGATGGTCGTCGCGACTGCGGCGATTTGCAGCTATGTCACCTCGCCGCTTTATCCGCCTGTCACAATGCTCAGGTTCATTTTTATAATAATCGGCGGACTTTGCGGACTGTGGGGAATTGTCATCGCCACTGCCGTGATGATAATCAGTATGTGCTCAAAAACCTCTCTCGGCGTGCCGTATATGTCATCGCTCGCGCCGTTTTCGCTCAGGACAATGCGCGATGTTTTTGTCCGCGCGGACTGGAAAAGTCTGTCGAAGCACATCATCAAGGTTCAGCGGTTTAAGGAAACGGAGGTGTAGTTTTGAGCAAGGTAAGATTTTCCTCAAAGCGTTTATTGCTCACTTTAATGCTCTGTGCCTGCTCTGTAATTCTTTTACAGAATTATGATATCTCGCAAAACTCCTCGTTTGTCTTTAATCTGCTCTGTATGCTGTGCGGCTTGGCGATTTGCTTTGCGCTTTTTATTCCGTCGGTAGTCATAAAAAAACGCACCAACCTCGACTTTCTGACCGTCGCGCACACCGTAACGCCGAAGCTCAAAATCCCGATTGCGGTAATTTACTCGCTCTATTTTGTATGGGCGGCGGAGTTTTTCCTTCTGCCGTACACCGATATGTTCAGCAAAAAATACTATTCGGACGTAACGCCGTGCCTGATTGCGCTTATACTGCTCTCCGCCTGCGTTTACGCAGCGCTAAAGGGCGTTAACGTAATTACGCGGTTCGGAATTTTCCTCTTTGTTTTCGCACTGCTCACCAATCTTTTGATGTTCGGCGGAAGTACCGGCACTCTTGATTTTGAGCTGTACGGCTTTGAATTAAGCGGAGACTTGAATGATTTTATCCAAAACACTGTTTATTTTATTATCCCTGCTTTTATTGTCACGCTATTTGCCTGCCTGTCGGGAAAGACGAAAAATTTCAGGCTCAGACAGCCCTTATTCGCCTTGCTTGTGACCGGCGTAAAGTACGGACTGATTATGTTCTTTATATGGTTTTCGCTCGGTGATTACGCCTCAAAGCAGGAGTACCAAACCTTCATCCTTGCGCGTGCGGCGAGAATCGGATTTTTCGGCGGTATCGAGAGTCTTTACCTCGCTCTCGCCACAATGTCTGTGTTTATGATAATTTCGCTGGTGCTCTGCGCCGTTACAAAAAGCGCAGGGAAGGAATCGGACATTAAGTACGTCGTGATTTTCGCGGTAATAATCTTCGCCGCGCATATGTGCGGAAGTTATCTTAATTCTGTAAAAGAAATATTTACGAACAATTATATCTTCGCGGTTTTCACCGTAATAACCGCCGCGGTTATACCGTCGATGTATATTTTTGCAGGGAGGAAGTCAAATGCGCGCAAGGCTTTGCATAGTATTAATATGTCTTAGTGCGGTTCTTTTTTCCGGCTGTCAAAGCTCGAGGAAGATTGAAACCGCACAGATAATCGAAAACGTCACAATTTCAGAAAAAGACGGTCAAACGCTCTACACCTTTTATATCCTTTCAAGCGCCGATACGCCGCTAAAAACGGAAATCCCTGCCGATTCCTTTGAGCAGGCGTGCGAGCTTGCCCAAAATCAGTATATCCCGAACATCACGCTGTCAAAGCTCGAGCTTTTGATGATAGAGGAGAGCTTGATTGACAGGGTTCTCAAAACCGATATTGAATATATATCCACTCAGCCGTCGTTTTCACCGTCGGCGTTCGTGACGCTCTGCGACCGAAAAACACTTGAAAAATTTGCGGAAAGCACTCGTGAGCAGGATATAATTGAGGAACAGTTAATTCTGTTAAAGAAAAATAACCCTGCCGTAAACATCAATTATCTAAGCGTTTTCAATCATTTTGAAACGAAAAAAACAAGCGAGTTCCTTGTCGGAACAGTAAGCTTTGACGGTGAGCTGAAAATTGGCGAAAAGAAAGTTATAAAAAATGAAAAATAATTCATTAAAGGCTTTATTTTAAGCCGAATTTGTAGTATAATATAAGCTACCTATAGTATGTAAATATATATTTTGTAAAGGCGGTGGCTTTATGTCTGAATTTTCAGTACCGTTATCGGAAATTGTCGATAGACTTGGTCTTGAAAAGGTTTATGTTTCGGAAAACTACGAGGATACTAAAATCTCTACCGTAGAGATTAACCGTCCCGGCCTTGAGCTGACAGGTTACTTTGAGTTTTTTGACAACAAGCGTATTCAGGTGCTCGGTAATACGGAGTTTGCCTACCTCGGACGTTTCGGCTCCGAGGCGCAGAGAATGGTAATCGAGTCCATCTTCAGCTTCGGACCTCCTGCGGTTATTATCTGCCGCGAGATTGAGCCTTCCAATGTGATTTTGGAGAGTGCAAAGCTCCACAAGGTTTCTATCTTTGCCACGGATGAAAGCACATCGGACTTGACTGCACGCCTTGTACAGTATCTTAACCGCGAGCTCGCTCCGAGAATCACACGCCACGGCGTTTTGGTTGAGGTATACGGCGAAGGTTGTCTTTTGACAGGCGACAGCGGCGTCGGTAAGAGCGAGACCGCAATCGAGCTGATCAAGCGCGGACACCGCCTTGTTGCGGACGACGCGGTTGAAATTCTCAGAACAAACGTCAGCACGCTTATCGGCCGTTCGCCGCAGAACATCCGCCATTTTATCGAGCTCAGGGGTATCGGAATTATCAACGCCCGTCAGCTTTTCGGTATGGGCGCGGTCAAGATGAGCGAAAAGATTGACATGGTAGTTAACCTTGAGCTGTGGGACAACTCAAAGGTTTACGACAGAATGGGACTTGAAAACCAGTATATGGATATTTTGGGCGTAGAGGTTCCTGCGCTTACAATCCCCGTTAAGCCCGGACGTAACTTGGCGGTTATCATCGAGGTTGCCGCCATGAACAACCGTCAAAAGAAGATGGGCTACAATGCCGCGAAGGATCTGCTTGTAAGTCTCGGTATGGATTTAGCCGCCATGCCCGAGGCTCAGGAAAAAACCATCGTAGGCAAGTGGGAGTAATTTAGGAGAGATTATGGACAGAACAGAAATTATATACAGCCTTGCTCAGGTGCTCAACTGCGATGTGCGCAGAGACGAGCCGATGAGCAGGCATACATCATTCAAAATCGGCGGCACTGCCGATGTATACATAAAGGTTGACGATTTAACAACGCTTGCAAATATCGTCAAGGAGTGCGTGGATTCCGACGTGGATTATCTTATCCTCGGCAACGGCAGTAACGTGCTCGTCAGCGACGACGGCTACCGAGGCGTGGTAATCAGGCTCGACGGAGAATTCCGCAAGATTTCCCTGATTGACGAAACAACAATTTACTGCGGAGCAGGCGCTTCGCTTGCTTCTCTGTGCAAGTTCGCGCTCAACAGCGGACTGAGCGGACTTGAATTTGCCTGGGGAATTCCCGGTACGGTAGGCGGAGCGGTGTTTATGAACGCCGGCGCTTACGACGGCGAGATGAAAAATGTCGTTCATTCCGTATCGCACCTCACGTCCGACGGCGGAATCGGCAGGTGCGAAAAGGACGATTTACAAATGGGCTACCGCACCAGCGTTTACCGCTCGAACAAGTGCATTATCACTGGCGTAACGCTTAAGCTTAAAAAGGCTGACCCCGAGGATGTTCGCGCCAAGATGGATGACTTTATGAACCGCCGCAGCTCAAAACAACCGCTTGAATTTCCGAGCGCAGGCAGCGTATTCAAACGTCCCGAGGGAGCGTATGCAGGCGCGTTGATTGAGCAGTGCGGCCTTAAGGGCAAGTGCCACGGCGGAGCTCAGGTCAGCGAAAAGCACGCAGGCTTTATCATCAACAAATCAAACGCAACCGCAAACGACGTAAAATCGCTTATACGCGAGGTTCAGACAAAGGTTTATGACGAAACCGGCTACGACCTCGAATGTGAGCTTATAATTCTATAAAAAAAATTACGACATTTCTTTAAGGAGAATATATGGAATTTATAATTATCTCAGGTCTTTCGGGCGCAGGCAAAACCTCGGCGCTTCACGTGCTCGAGGATATCGGTTATTACTGCGTGGATAATATTCCGGCTTCTCTGCTCTCAACGCTATACACGCTCTGTCTTAATTCGACCAACGAGACGATGAAGCGCGCGGCGGTTGTTGTGGATGTTCGCGGAAACGACAACTACGAGCAGATGAACAACCAGATTGAGGATTTCAAAAAGTCGCACAGCGACGTAAAAATCCTCTTTATCGACGCGCGCTCGGACGTTGTAATTATGAGATATAAGGAGACGCGCCGCAAGCATCCGCTTTCAGACCGTCTCCGCGACGGCACTGTTACCGAGGCTGTAGAGTTTGAAAAAGCTCTGCTCACTCCCATAAAACGCGCCGCAGACTACCACATCAACACCACTCATATGTCTAAAAAACAGATGCGAGAGCGCGTAATCAGCCTGTTTATGGAGGACGTCACCAAGAGCCTGACATTAACCTTTATGTCGTTTGGCTTTAAGTTCGGAATTCCTCTTGAAGCGGACGTCGTGTTTGATGTGCGCTGTCTGCCGAACCCGTTTTATATTCCCGAGCTCAAAATGCTCACGGGACTTGACAGCTCCGTTCGCAATTACGTGCTTTGCAGTAACGACACCCAGCAGTTCTTAAAGCGCACTCTCGATTTGCTCGATTTCTCTGTACCGCTTTACTATAAAGAGGGCAAAAGCGAGCTTGTTGTCGGTGTGGGCTGTACGGGCGGCAAGCACCGCAGCGTTACCGTCGCAAGAGCGCTTCAGGAGCATTTCCAGAGCCTCGGCTACAAAAGCGTGGTTGCGCACAGAGATATCGAAAAACCGACGACAGACTGATAGGAGTACAAAGTGTCTTTTTCTTCCGACATAAAAAAAGAGCTGTGCACGGCGGAAGCGTATGAACGCGATTTGCTTAAGGCTGAGCTTTACGGAATGTTGATTTTCGGCAAGACCTTCCGCGAGGACGAGATTGTCTTTACCACCGAGAGCGTCGACGCCGTCAGAAGAATAACAATGCTTCTGCAAAACCTCTATATGCCGATTATCGAAAAACAGGCGGCTCTCCGCGCAAAATCAGGGCAGAGCCATCTTTTCAAAATCTCGGTGATAGACGGGGGAGAGTGCAAGAGGATTTTTGACGACTTCGGTCATTCTTCCAATCAGGTGACGTTAAGGGTAAACCGCGCGAATATCTACAGCGAGGAGCTTGCCCGGGCATTCTTAAGGGGAGTGTTCCTCAGCTGCGGCTCGGCTTCCGACCCGATGAAAAGCTATCACGCGGAATTTTGCGTTTCATACAAAAACTTAGCGGCGGATTTGTGCAAAATACTCGGTGAAGTTACCGAGTGCAGTTTTTCGCCAAAGACCGTTCTGCGCAGCGGAAATTATATCGTTTATTTTAAGGGCAGCGAGCAAATCTGCGACCTGCTGACATACATAGGCGCTCCCATAAGCGCCATGGAAATTATGGGCACAAAGGCGGTTAAGCAGGTGCGCAACAACATCAACCGCCGCATTAACGGCGAGATGGCGAATATCGGCAAGGTCGCCTTGGCTTCGGCAAGGCAGATTGAGGCGATTAAGCTTATCAAACAAAAGCAGGGGCTTGACACCCTGCCAAGCGATTTACGTGAGATTGCGTATCTTCGCCTTGAAAATCCCGAGATGTCGCTCAGAGACCTCGGCCAAAACCTAAATCCGCCGATAAGCAGGAGCGGAGCAAATCACAGAATTCAGCGCCTGCTTGAGTATGCTGGTATGGAGGACAGTAAAAATGGATAAAAAGAACCTAACCGTTGAACAGGCAAACGAGCTCATCGAGCAGTATGTTTCAAAGCTCGAAAGCGAGGCGCTTCCGCTGAAGGAATCAATGGAATTATATACAAAAATCTGCGAGCTGATTGAATTTTCGATGACCGAGCTTAACGGCTATCAGGGCAAAATCACCGAGGTTAACGAGCGGCTCGCACAGCTCGGAGCAGAAAACTGGAAGGACGCTGCCGAGCTTGAAGGAGCGGATTTTTATGAAGAATAATTATATTGAATTAACCGAAAAGGCGCTGTTTGATTTTCTGCCGTACTTAAACTGCAGAGAGTCAAAGCTGATTGAGTCGATGAAGTACAGCCTTGAAGCAGGCGGAAAGCGCGTCCGTCCGAGGCTTGTTTTTGAGTTTAACGCGCTGTGCGGCGGCAATCCCGAGGCGGCTGTTCCGGGCGCCTGCGCGGTTGAGATGATTCACACCTACTCGCTTATTCACGACGATTTGCCCTGTATGGACGACGACGACCTTCGCCGCGGCAAGCCTTCAAACCACAAGGTTTTCGGTGAGGATATCGCGCTTTTGGCAGGCGACGCGCTGCAGACGACCGCTTTTGAAATCCTTTCATCCGACAAGGCGGCTGAGCTGATGGGCGACAAAGCGTGCCGCAAATCCGCAAACGCGCTTGCGCGTTACGCAGGCTCTACGGGTATGGTCGGCGGACAGGTGATTGACCTTATGAGCGAGAATACCAACGCCCCTATTGAGGTTTTGCAGGAGATGGATTACAAAAAAACCGCCTGTTTAATCAAGGCGGCTTGCGAGCTCGGCTGTATCAGCGCAGGGGCAAGCGAGGCTCAGCTTAAGGCGGCTTCCGATTACGCCGAGAAAATCGGAATAGCGTTCCAAATTCAGGACGATATTCTCGACCAAACATCCTCTGACGAGGAGCTCGGAAAGCCCGTTGGCAGCGACGATGAAAACAGCAAGTCAACCTATGTTTCGCTGTTGGGAATTGACAAATGCCGTCAGCTCGTGGACGAGCTTACACAGGGCGCGATCGACGCCCTCGACGCTTTTGAAAACAACTCCGATTCGCTCAGGGAATTCGCCCTCGAGCTCGCAAAGAGAAAGAATTAAACTTCTTTTTAAGAAATAAGGATAACATAATGGGTGAGTATAAGCTACTTTCTACAATTAAATCACCTGAGGACGTTAAAAAGATAAAGAGCGAGGACGTGCCCTCGCTTTGCACCGAAATCCGCGAAAAGCTCGTTGAGGTCGTCTCGGTAAACGGCGGCCATCTTTCGCCAAACCTCGGTGTTGTCGAGCTGACCGTCGCAATGCACCGCAGCTTTAACTTCCCGAAGGACAGCCTTGTCTGGGACGTCGGCCATCAGAGCTACACTCATAAGCTCCTGACAGGCAGATTTTCGAAGTTTGACACGCTCAGGCAGAAGGACGGAATTTCAGGCTTTCCGAAAAGAGCCGAGAGCATTTACGACGACTTCAACACCGGCCACAGCAGCACCTCAATCTCCGCGGCGTTCGGTATTGCCAATGCAAAGCTGCTCAGCGGCGACCAAAGCCACACCATCGCGGTAATCGGAGACGGCTCGTTTACGGGCGGCTTGGCTTTTGAGGCGATGAACAACGCCGGACGGTTTAACAAGAACTTCATCGTGGTTCTCAACGACAACAAAATGTCGATTTCTAAAAACGTCGGCGCAATCCCCAGATACCTCACGACCGTGCGTATTCAGCCGTGGTATATCCGTGTTAAGCGAGGAACGGAGAAAATCCTCACCAAAATTCCGGTTATCGGCTGGGGAATAAAGGGCGTGCTCAGGCGCAGTAAATCAAAAATTAAAAACCTTGTTTATAAAAATACTCTGTTCGACTGCTTCGGCTTTACATATCTCGGCCCGATTGACGGCCACAACGTAGAGGAGCTTGAAAACGCCTTTACCGCTGCCAAAAAGTCAAGAACTCCTGTGCTCGTTCACGTGGTTACAAAAAAGGGCAAGGGCTATCAGCCTGCCGAGGATAACCCCGGCGAATTCCACGGAATTGGTCAGTTTGACATTGACTCGGGCGAGCCGATTTCGAGCCACAAGGGCTTTTCCGCCGAATTCGGTAAGACTATGTGCGAGTTCGCACATAACGATGAGAAGCTGTGCGTAATCACGGCGGCGATGACAAGCGGCACAGGTCTTAACGAATTCTCCAAGCAGTACAAGAACAGATTTTTTGACGTCGGAATTGCCGAGGAGCACGCCGTTACCTTCGGCTGCGGACTCGCTTCAAAGGGAATGAGGCCTGTTTTTGCGGTGTACTCTACGTTTTTGCAGCGAGCCTACGACCAGCTTATTCATGACGCGGCATTGGGAGATTTGCACCTTGTTCTCGCGGTAGACCGCGCAGGAATTGTCGGCGCCGACGGCGAAACCCACCAGGGTGTGTTCGACGTCTCAATGCTTAATTCAATCCCGAATACCACGGTTTTCTCTCCGACATACTTTGACGGACTAAGGATGTCGATGTATGAAGCTCTGTATAATCAGGAAGGTCTCGCGGTTGTGCGCTATCCGCGCGGAGGCGAGCTGTATAAGCCCGAGGGATTTGGAGAGGAAAGCACCGATTATAATATTTACGGCGACACAAACGCCGACTACCTCATTGTCACCTACGGCAGAATGTTCTCATACGCTGCAAAGGCGCGCGGGCTGTTGAAGGAGCAGGGAGTTAACGTCTGCCTGCTAAAACTCTGCAAAATCAAACCGATTAACCCCGAAACCGTTGAGTACGCAAAGGGCTTTAAGAGCGTTTGGTTCTTTGAGGAGGGCATCAAAAACGGCGGAATTGCGCGCACCTTCTCCGACAAGCTAACCCACGTCGGCTTTACGGGCAATTATCACCTAAAGGCGATTCACGACAAGTTTGTAAAGCAGATGTCGGTTAACGAGGCGCTTAAAATGCTTAAGCTCGACAGCGAGGGTATGACAGAGGTAGTAATTAAGGACTTGGCTAATGAAAAAAAGACTTGATGTTTTGGTATATGAAAAGGGCTTTGCCGAAAGCAGAGAAAAGGCAAAAGCCGTTATAATGGCAGGGCAGGGGTATGTCGATAATCAAAAGGCGGACAAGTGCGGTACTTCGTATGATGAAAATGTAAGTATCGAGGTTCGCGGCTCGACGCTTAAATACGTCAGCCGCGGCGGCTTGAAGCTCGAAAAGGCAATTGACAATTTCGACCTCGACCTGAAGGATAAAACTACGATGGATATCGGCGCTTCAACAGGCGGCTTTACCGACTGTATGCTCCAAAACGGCGCAAAAAAGGTCTACTCAATTGACGTAGGCTACGGTCAGCTCGCGTGGAAGCTTCGAACCGACGACCGCGTTGTCAACCTCGAACGCACCAATATGCGCAAGGTTACACGCGAGCAGGTTCCCGATGATATCGACTTTTTCTCGGTAGACGTTTCGTTTATCTCGCTCAGGCTGATTTTGCCTGTAGCTCGTCAGCTTATGGCGGAAAACGCCGAGGCGGTCTGCCTGATTAAACCCCAGTTTGAGGCAGGCAGGGAAAAGGTCGGCAAAAAAGGCGTTGTGCGCGATCCTGCCGTACACGCCGAGGTGGTTCAGGGCATTTACGACTTTGTTCTGCAAAACGGCTTTGATGTGCTCAACCTCGACTTTTCACCGATAAAAGGCCCCGAGGGCAACATTGAGTACCTTATCCACCTCAGAAAATCCGACGATCCCAAATCTTATACAACCGTTACTCCCGAGGAGCTTGTTAAGCGCTCTCACGAACAACTCGACAAATAGGTATTTGCTATGAAAATCGCGATTATTGTTAACCTCTCAAAACCGAAGGCAGTCGCCTGCGCCGATTCTATCTGCAATTTGCTGTACGATAACGGCGCGCGGCTCTGCGCGCTTAAGGACTGCGCGGATTATCTTGAATTTGAGCAGATTGAGTTCTTTGATAATATCGACGCTCTTTTCGGTTGCTGCGATATCGCCGTAACCGTCGGCGGAGACGGAACAATAATCCACGCCGCCAAGTACGCCGCGGCAGCGGATAAGCCGCTAATCGGCGTAAACGTAGGCAGGCTCGGCTTTGCCGCCGATTTGGAGGTTGAGGATATCGGGGCGTTAAAACGGCTTTTGAGCGGAGATTACGTCACCGAAAACCGAATTTTACTCGATATCGAGGTTCAGAGCAAGGGACCGTCAAAGCACTACCTCGCGGTTAATGACGCGGTAGTTGCTCACGGTCAGCTCTCAAAAATTGTCGATTTATCGCTCTGCCTAAACGGCGAGGAAATCTCAAAATATCGCGCCGACGGCATACTTTTCTCAACGCCGACAGGCTCAACCGCGTACTCGCTTTCGGCAGGCGGTCCGATAATCTCTCCGCAGATGGACTGCATTTTGATGACGCCGGTATGTCCGCACTCGCTGTTTTCGCGCTCAGTGCTCTTTGACGGCGAGTCAACGCTCTCTGTTTCCGCAAAAATCCCTGAGGGCTGCAGCTGCCTTTTGACCGTTGACGGCGAGGTTAACATCAACATTGCCGAGGGTGACAGGGTAATCGTCAGAAAATCCGTGCAGAGCTTAAAATTAATCTCGATTAACAAGCTCAATTTTTACCGCAAGCTCAACCAAAAGCTCAGAGAAAGGGAAATATAATGAAAAGCAGCAGACATTCAAAAATTCTCGAAATTATAAACGAGTACCCAATTGAAACCCAGGACGAGCTTTTGTCGCGCCTTAAAACCGAGGGCTACAAGGTAACTCAGGCTACAATCTCGCGCGATATCAAGGATTTAAGGCTTGTAAAAACCCTCGGAAGCGACGGAAAATACCGCTACACCGAGGCTCAGGCGAGTTCATCCGAAATCCGCTCAAACTTCGACCAGCTCTTTTTGTCGTCAGTAGTTTCAATGGATTTGGCGCAGAACATTGTGGTAATAAAAACCCTAAGCGGTATGGCTAACGCCGTTTGCGCGGCGCTCGATTCCACAGGAAACAGCGCGATTGTCGGCACAATAGCCGGCGACGACACGATTTTTGTAGCCTGCCGCACGGATGACCACGCGCGTTCGCTTGTATCAACGCTAAAGCAGCTCAGATTAAGTAAGGACAGATAAAATGATTTCAACCTTATACATTGAGAATATTGCAGTAATTGAAAAATGCTCAATCGACTTTAACACCGGGCTTAACGTCCTAACGGGCGAGACCGGCGCCGGTAAAAGTATAATAATAGACGCGATTAACGCGATTATGGGGCAGCGCACCTCAAAGGATATTATCCGCACAGGCGCGTCATCGGCGTTTGTCAGCGCGTCGTTTGATGATATAAATGACGTTATAAAGCAAAAGCTCCAAGACTTAGGCTTTGACGACGAGGACGGAACGCTGATTTTACAGCGTACCCTGAGCGCCTCGGGCAAAAACACCTGCAAAATCAACGGCAAGCCCGCAACGCTTTCAATGCTCCGCGAGCTTTCCGTCAACCTGATTAACATTCACGGTCAGCACGAGAGCTACGAGCTTTTTTCGCCCGAAACTCACATTGATTACATAGACAGCTACGGCGGCTGCGCGCCGCTTTTAGAGGATTATAAAGAAAAATTCTCGCAATATAAAATTCTTCAAAAGAAATTAGATGAAGCAAATTCCGACGAAAGCGAACGCCTGCGCGAGATTGATTTGCTCTCCTTCCAGACAACCGAGCTTTACGACGCTGATATTCAGCAAGGCGAGGAGGAACAGCTTGATTCCGAGCGCGGCGCGCTTATGAATTTTGAAAAGATTTTCTCTCTGCTTAACAAGGCAAAATCCGCGCTCTCGGGCGAGGAATCGGGCGGACTTGAAGCCGTCGATATCGCTTCATCCGCGCTGAGAACCGCCTCAAACTTCAATCCCGATTACGAGGAAATCAGCGCGAATCTCACCGATATTTACTACAATTTGCAGGACGTTTCCGAGTCGGTATCCGATATTATTGACAGTCTTGAGAGCGACCCTGCGCGGCTTGAGGAAATTGAGGAGCGCCTTGATTTAATCAACCGCCTTTGCAGAAAGTACAACTGCACAAGCGACGAGCTGCCGGGTCTCGCGGACGAAATGCAGGCAAGGCTTGACGAGCTTGTAAATTACGATAAAAACCGCGACGAGCTGATTGCCGCCTGCGCAAACGCCAAAAGCCTTGCGCTTGAAGCGGCTGAAAAGCTCAGCAAAACAAGAAAATCCGCCGCGGCAGACTTTGCGGAAAAGGTCAGGGACGAAATGCGTTTTCTGAATATGCCGAACGTCGAGCTTGTTCCGGTGTTTGAAACGGTCGATTTATCCCCGAAGGGCATCGACAAGGCAGAGCTTTTGATTTCGGCAAATCCCGGCGAAAAACCACGACCGGTAGCGAAAATCGCCTCGGGCGGCGAGCTGTCGCGAATGATGCTCGCGATTAAGACCGTCCTCGCTTCAACCGACACCGTTGACACCCTGATTTTTGACGAGGTTGACACGGGAATTTCAGGCTCAGCGGCAGAAAAGGTCGGCTTAAAGCTTAAGGAAGTTTCAAACTCACGTCAGGTGCTCTGCGTAACCCACCAGGCGCAGATTGCGGCTCTGGCGGATTCGCACTACCTCATAGAAAAGCAGTTTGAAAACGACAGAACCTTCACCGAGGTTTCACTCCTCGACCACGAAGGCAGAGTAAACGAACTCGCGCGAATTATCGGCGGAGTTAACATCACTCAGGCGGCACTGAGCCACGCTGAGGAAATGATAAATAATAAATAAAACTACAGAAAGGACGCGACATAATGAAGCTTTGGAACATTGCCGGGCTGAACCGCGCCGAAGCAGGCGCAATACAAAGTGAATACGGATTGCCGGCAATTATCGCTATGTTGCTCCAAACCAGGAATATAAAAACCGCGGAGGAAATTGACGATTTTCTTAATAACGAAAGCTTCATATCCTCTCCGTTTGAGATTAAGGATATGGACAAGGCGGCTAAGCGCGTTCAGCAGGCGATAGACAGCGGCGAGCTAATCTGCGTTTACGGCGACTACGACGCCGACGGCGTAACCTCGACCGCTTTGCTATATTCATACCTCGAAACCGTCGGCGCAAACGTGATTTATTACATACCCTCGCGCGAGACCGAGGGCTACGGAATGAACACCGGCGCGGTTGATACGCTTGCCGAAAAGGGCGTTAACCTGATTGTCACGGTTGATAACGGAATTGCCGCGGCTAAGGAGATTGACCACGCAAGAACGCTTGGTATCGACACCGTAGTAACCGACCACCATATGCCTCTCGACAAGCTGCCGAACGCCTGCGCGGTTGTAGACTTGCACCGCACTGACTGCCCGAGCAAATTTAAGCAGCTTTCGGGCGTAGGCGTGGCGTTCAAGCTCATAATGGCTCTTGAGGGCGAGTTTTGCGATACCGATATGCTACTTGATAATTACGCCGACCTGCTCGCGCTCGGTACAATCGGAGATATCGTCGAGCTCAGGGGAGAGAACCGCGTTTTTGTAAAGCGCGGACTTCAAAGTATGATAAACTCCGACCGTCCGGGAATTGCCGCGTTGATTGAAAACTCAGGCTTAAGCGGCAAACCGTTAACCGCCGGCAAGGTGTCGTTTACGTTAGTTCCGAGGATCAACGCCGTCGGCAGGCTGGGGCTTTCGGGCAAATCTGTTGAGCTTTTGCTCACCGAGGACTATGACGAGGCACGGCAGATTGCCGCCGCGATGGGCGAGGACAACAGTGAAAGACGGCAAATAGAAACAGAAATTCTGCAAAAAATAGATTTGAAAATTCAGCAAAATCCTTCGCTGATTTTTGACCGTGTAATTGTAATTGACGGCGAAAATTGGCATCAGGGCGTAATCGGAATTGTCGCCTCGCGCGTTAAGGAAACCTACGGCAAGCCCGCGATTATCATTTCGCGTGACGGCGAAAACGCCAAGGCTTCGGGCAGAAGCGTAGAGGGCTTTGCGCTTTGCGACGCGGTAGCCGCGTGCTCGGATTTGCTTACCCACTACGGCGGACACCCTATGGCGGTCGGTCTGTCGCTTAAGTCGGATAATATAGAATTATTCCATAAAAGAATTAACGAGTACGCGAATTCGGTCGATTCAATGCCGTTTGACGCGCTGAAAATCGACTGCAAGCTAAATCCTGCCGGTATTTCTCTTGATATCGCAGAGGATTTAATCCATATGCAGCCCTTCGGAGCAGGTAATCCAACTCCCATTTTCGGGCTGTACAATATGAAAATCAACAGCATAATTCCTTTATCGAATAATAAGCACCTTAAATTAATCGTTTCAAGGGGCAGCTCAACGCTAAGCGCAATGCTTTTCTTCACTACAACCGACGAATTCCCTTATCAAAAGGGCGACGCGGTTGACTTGGCGGTTACCCTTGACATTAACGAATACAACGGCAACAAAAGCGTATCTATAATAATAAAGGACATTAAGGCCGCTGCAGATAACACAGAGGAAATGCTGAAAAGTCAGCGGATTTTTGAGGACTTCTGCCGTTCAAATACGCTTGACCGCGAGCAGCTCAAAAGCATTTTGCCGTCAAGGGATGACTTTGCGGTGTTATACCGCTTTTTAAGGGCAAACGGCGGCTACGGCTTTGGTTTTGACACCCTTGTTTACAAGCTCGGCAACAGGCTCTCGCTTGGCAAAATCCGCGTCGCGTTAGAGGCGATGAACGAGCTCGGGCTTATCACGATAAGCGAGGGTATGAACATCAGCAAAATTACGGTAAATCAGGTCAGCGCAAAGGTGAACCTTGAATCAGCGGCAATTATCAAAAGACTTACAGAGGTGACACGATGAGCAAATATTCAAACGTCGCGCATTATCAGGATTTTTCCGAGCTGGAGAAGATTATCTCGAGCTCGAACAACGAATATGATACTGAAAAAATCCGCTCGGCTTACGAATTTGCGGAAAAATCTCACGGAGACCAACGCAGAGTGTCGGGAATTCCGTACATTCTTCACCCGACCTCGGTTGCGTGTATTGTAGCTGAGCTTGGAATGGACGAGGACTCAATCTGCGCCGCTCTGCTTCACGACGTAGTGGAGGACACCGATGTATCACTGCCCGAAATTACAAGAATGTTTGGCGCCGACGTTGCAAAGCTGTGCGACGGCGTAACAAAAATTTCAAAAATCCCGTACTCCACCAAGGAGGAACAGCAGGCTGAAAACATCCGCAAAATGCTGATTGCTATGGCGGACGACATCCGCGTAATCATCATCAAGCTTGCCGACAGGCTCCACAATATGCGCACAATGGACGTTATGCCCGAGCAAAAGCGCAGGGATAAATCCGTAGAAAATATGCAGGTTTTCGCGCCGATTGCTCACCGTCTCGGTATCAAAACCATCAAGGAAGAGCTCGAGGATCGCTCTTTGCAATATCTTGACCCAATCGGCTACGAGGAAATTGAGCAGGCAATTTTGCTCAAGGAAGGCGAGCGCGAGAGGTTTATTGAGGACATAAAATCCCAAATTCTCGACCGCACAAAGGACACTATCAAAAACGTCTACATCAGCGGCAGGGTAAAGAGCATCAACAGCATTTACCGCAAGACCTTTATGCGAAACCAGAATATCGACCAGATTTTTGACGTGTTCGCGGTCAGGGTAATTGTTGACACCGTGCCCGACTGCTACAATGTTCTCGGCGTTGTGCACGACGTATTCAAGCCAATCCCGAACCGCTTTAAGGACTATATTTCAATGCCCAAGCCGAATATGTACCAGAGCCTTCACACCACCGTGCTCGACAAAAACGCAATTCCGTTTGAGGTACAAATCCGCACATGGGATATGCACTACACCGCCGAATACGGAATCGCGGCTCACTGGAAGTACAAGCTCGGAATGGGCTCAAACAGCAAGGCGGGCAAGAGCGTCAGCGAGAATATCGAAAAGCTTAAGAGTATGATTTTGGATCAGCTCGAGGAGGAGGACGCTACCGATATTGCGCGCAATATCCGCAACGACTTTGCTGAAAACGACGTTTATGTTTTCACCCCGAAGGGCGACGTTATGAGCCTTCCGAGGGGCTCGACGCCGATTGACCTCGCGTATCTAATCCATACCCAGGTCGGCCACCGTATGGTAGGCGCAAAAATCAATAACAAAATCGTTCCGATTGACTATATTCTCAAAACAGGCGATATCTGCGAGATTATCACCCACAAAGAGGAACACCCCAACCGCGCTTGGATTGATATCTGCAAGACCGCTTCGGCAAAGTCGAAAATCCGCCAGTGGTTCAAGCATGAAAAGCGCGATGAAAATATCGTCGAGGGCAAGGCGATGATTGAACATGAGTTCAAACGCCAGGGAATGAACCTCACCGAGGACGAATACCCCGAATTCTTCAAGAGCATTTCTATCAAAAAGCAGTACAATACGCTCGACGACTTCTACGCCGCGGTAGGCTACGGCGGAATTCAGCTCTGGAAGATCATGCCCAGACTAAAGGAAGAATATCAAAAGACCTACGCCAAGGATATCGAGAATATCACCGTTCCGCAGGCTCCCGTTAAGCGCACAAAGGCGAGCTCGGGAGTTGTAATCGAGGGCAACGACGACGTGCTCGTCAAGTTCTCTAACTGCTGTAACCCTCTGCCCGGCGATGAGATTATCGGCTACATTACGCGCGGCTACGGCGTTTCTATCCACAAGCGCAACTGCACCAACGTTCCAAAGGACGTTTCAAGGTGCGAGGAGCCCGAACGCTGGATTAACTGCTACTGGGAGGACGAGGTTGGCGAAGCGTTCAGAAGTACGCTTCAAATCACAGCCGCCGACCGCACAGGTCTGCTTGCGGACGTTACGATTAAGCTGTCGACAATGCACATCTTCATACACAGTCTTAATTCGCGCGAGTTAAAAACAGGCAGGGCGGTTGTCACCGTCACCATCGACGTAATGGGCAAAAACCACCTCAGGGGAGTAATTTCAAAGCTCTCCGATATCAACGGAATTGAAGAAATAAAGAGGCTCTGATATGAAAGCAATAGTTCAAAGGGTAAAATCCGCTCAGGTGGATATTGAGGGAAAGACCGTCGGCAAAATCGGCAACGGATTTCTGATTTTGCTCGGCGTCCGGCAGGGCGACGATGAGCGTCACGCAAAGGTGCTTGCCGATAAAATCTCGACGCTCAGAATTTTCACCGATGAAAACGACAAAATGAACCTCTCGCTTAAGGACATCGGAGGTTCGGCGCTGATAATTTCAAACTTCACGCTGTACGCCGACTGCTCGCACGGCAGACGTCCCAGCTTTATCGCTGCAGCTCGTCCCGAAACCGCCGAACCGCTCTACGAGTATTTTTGCGATGTGGTCAGCGGAAATGACATTCACGTTGAAAAGGGCGTTTTCGGCGCGGATATGCAGGTGTCGCTCATAAACGACGGCCCTGTTACAATAGATATTGATACTAAGGATTTAAAAATATGATTGATATTAAGGTTTATCACGTTTCCGAGATTATGACAAACTGCTCGTATCTCGTCGACAAGGCGACAGGCAAGTCCGCAGTGGTCGACCCGGGCGGAAAATCGCAAAAGCTTATCGAGCAGATTAAGTCAGACGGCGGAAATCTTGAATATATTATGCTCACCCACGGCCACTACGACCACATTCTTTTCGCAAAGGAGCTTGCAGATATGTTCGGCGCGAGGATTGTGACAGGCAAGCATAACGGCGAATTTTTGAGCAATCCGTCGCTCAATCTCACCGCCAAGCACTTTTTGGATATGACGCCTTTTTCGGCGGATATATTGCTCGACGACGGCGAAAAGTTTATGCTCGGTGAGACTGAAATAACATATCTCTACACCCCGGGCCATACAAGCGGCTGCGGAGTGTTCATATTTGACGACGTTATGATTTGCGGAGATGTGCTTTTCTGCGAATCATGCGGCAGGACAGACCTGCCTACGGGCGACGATTATACTATCACGCAGTCGCTTAAAAGATTAAAGAATTTGGAGGGCGACTACACCGTTATCCCCGGCCACGGCCCGTTCACCACGCTGGAGCACGAGCGCAGGTTCAACCCATATATGAGGGGCTTGTAAAATGAATCTGTACGTCAAAAACAACCGCTTTTGGTTTGAGCTCGAAAACCTCACAAGGCTGTTTTTCCCGAACGAAAAAATTAACGTTTACAAGGAGTTTTCCGAGGTAAAGCCGCCTTACGTTTTCTCGGAGCTGTCGGATAAAATCACGGTAAAAGTGCAGATTAACGACTTTTTCGCTCAGGACGAGGCTGAAATTAAAAACGACGATACGCTCGACGAGCTGTCGACGGTGTCGCTGCTCTACAAAATGCTCCGCGACTACAGCCAAATCTCTCAGCCGTGGGGACTTCTCACAGGCGTAAGACCTGTAAAGCTGCTTCGGAAAATCAGCGAGGAAAGCGATATCGACAGCGCGGTGTCGCGGTTTACAAACGACTTTTTTGTAAGCAAACAAAAGGCTGAGCTCGCGCGGATTACCGAGCAGAACGAGCGGAAGATTCTGAGCCTTTCAAAGCCCGAATCGTTCAGCCTGTACGTCGGAATTCCGTTTTGCCCGTCAAGGTGCAGCTACTGCTCGTTTGTAATGGCTTCAATCGAACGCGCAAAAAAGCTGATTGAGCCGTACGTTGATTTGCTTTGCGAGGAGCTTAAGGCGACCGCAAAGGCTGCAAAAGACCTCGGACTCAGGCTCGAGAGCGTGTATTTCGGCGGAGGAACGCCCACAACGCTCAGCGCCGAACAATTGAACCGCGTGTTGTCGGTCGTAAATTCCGAATTTGATATGAGTACCTGCCGCGAGTTCACGGTAGAGGCAGGCAGACCTGACACAATCACGAGAGATAAACTTATTTCTCTAAAAGAAAATAACGTCGGCAGAATCAGCATAAATCCCCAGAGTGTAAACGACGAAGTTCTTAAGGCTATCGGCAGAAAGCACACGGCAGAGCAGTTTTATCAGGCGTTTGATTTGGCGCGGAAATGCGGCTTTGACAATATTAACACCGACCTTATCGCGGGTCTACCGTCCGATACCGTCGAAAGCTTTCAAAATTCGCTCGACTCAATGATAGATTTGAACGCCGAATGTATCACGGTTCACACGCTCTGTATGAAACGCGCCTCAAACCTCACGCAGGACGGAAAAATCATTGACAGGGAAGAATCGCTGACCGCGAAAAAAATGCTCGAATACGCCCAAAACAGGCTTATTTCCGGGCAATATATACCGTATTACCTTTACCGCCAGACGCGAATGGTCGGCAACCTCGAAAATGTCGGCTGGTCAAAGCGCGGTTACGAGAGCCTTTATAACGTCTATGTAATGGACGAAACCCACACAATACTCGCCTGCGGCTCGGGCGGAGTGACAAAGCTCAAAAACAGCGAAACCGATTACCTCAAAAGAGTGTTCAATTTCAAGTTCCCCTACGAGTACATCGACAGATTTGACGAAATACTCAAAAGGAAAGAGGAAATTTACGGTTTTTATTCGCAAGATTTGAGTTGATTATTGTATTCAATAGTGTTATACTATGAAATAACAAATTAAAATCGGGATAAATACCTATCCCCAAAAAGAAAGGTTGATAATTATGGGAAATTTTGACGAGATTTTTGACGATGTTGTTGTAAACGCAAAGACCGCCGTTGCCGCTGTGTCAAAGAAGGCTGCGCTTGTATATGACGCGTCAAGACATAAGTTTACAGCTGCGGAAATCAGAGGAGAAATCAACAAAAAGCTCAAGGAGCTCGGTAAGTTTACTTACAAAGAGAGAGTTCACGGCGTTGATATGACAGCCGACATCGAGGCGGCGATTGCCGAGATTAAGGAGCTCAAGGAGAATCTCCAAATCATCAACAACCATCTTGACGACATCATGGAGCAGAAAAAGTGCCCCCAGTGCGAGGCTAAGGTTCCCAAGAACTCCTTGTTCTGCAACATCTGCGGAGCTAAAATCGACGAGGACAAGGTTGATGAGGCTGCTCAGGAGGACGAGACAATCGCTGCTGTTGCCGAGGAATCAGCCGAGGAAGTAATCGACGCTGCCGACGAAACTGCCGAAACCGCCGAGGAAAAGGCAGAGGAGAAGGCTGAGTAATAATTGCTTTTTATTATGCGTGACAGCGCTGTTTTTAACAGCGCTGATTCGCGCGTTTTAATTATTTATAATTAGGTGATTTAATTTGTCTAAAAAATACAACGCGGTGGCAAATTCCGAGCAAAGCGTTTCTTCAACCTTTGTAAAAGGCGCCGCCATACTTACCGTCAGTATGATTATTGTCAAGGTTTTCGGACTTTTGGACAAGGTCATTTTAGCGGATATTTATTCAATGTTCGGCGACAGCCTTGCGTCAATGGGCGTGGGCATTTACAACAACGCCTACGAGGTTTTTGTCGTAATCTTCACGGTTGCCACAGGCGGACTTCCCATTGTTATTTCAAGGCTTATTTCCGAGAATATGACGCAAAAGCGTTACAAGGACGTCAAGCAGGTTCACAAAATCTCAATTCCGCTTTTCGCTATTGTCGGACTTGTCTGTATGCTCGCCATGGTGGCGGTAAGCTTTCCCTACGCGTTCTATTTCATAAAATCCCCGTATTCTATCTACGCTATGATTTGCTTAGCGCCGGTAATTCTTTTCGGCTGCCTTACCTCAATCTACCGCGGATATTACGAGGGACAGCGAAATATGTTCCCGACCGCCGTTTCGGAGGTTATCGAGGCTGTTGTAAAGCTCGTTTTGGGAGCATTGTTTGCCTTTTTAATAATGAAGTTCGGTATGGAGCACTACCGCGCCACCGGCAGGTTTTTGTTCATCAACTTTGGCAACAACCATATTGACGCGGAAAACACCATTCTGGCGTTTTCCGTAGCAGGCAATATCTGCGGTATTTCAATCGCGAGCTTTTGTTCGTTTCTTTATCTTGTGTTAAAGTACAAAATCGGCGGCGACGGAATTCCCGCGGAATACCTTGAAAACTCCGTTGACGCGAGGCAAAAGCGTGAGACCTTTGCGATTATCGTAAAAACCGCCCTGCCTATCGTGGGCGGAGCGCTCGTAATGAGTATCGGTTCGCTGATTGACGCGGTAATTATTCAGAACGTGCTCTTTAACCTCGCCGGTACAAACGCCAAGGCGTTGTTTGAGCAGTATAAGGCGTATTATCCGCCCGAGGTGTTCTTTGGCGGCAAGGGCAATGAATTTACTATCCACACCCGTTTGTGGGGCTGCTACGGCGCGTCACTCACCTTAATGCAGCTTGTAACCGCTGTAACGCAGGTGTTTGGTTCAAGCGCGATGCCGAATGTTACAAGCGCTTATACAAAGGGCAATAAGGCGGAGCTTAAAACCTCTATTGAAACCGTGCTTAAAATGACAATGATGTTCCCCCTGCCAATGGCGCTTGGACTAAGCGTGCTGGCGCATCAGGTGATGAACTTCATATACGCAAGCCCCGATTTGGTAAATATCGGCGGCAACGTGCTCACCCTAATGGGAATCACAACTATTTTTACGGGAATCATCACCCCGATTTGCAGTATGCTCAACGGTATCGGCAGGGTAAAGCTGCCAATGATTCTGTACACAATCTGTATGCTCGTAAAAATAGGAACCTCTTGGATTTTTGTAAGTATGCCCGAGGTCAACATTCAGGGCGCGACGGCAGGCTCACTAATCTCTTACGCGCTTATCTGCGTGGTGGGAATGTTCCTGCTCGTCAAGTACTCAAAGATTGTTCCTAACTTCTTTTCAACCACAATCAAACCGCTTATCGGAGCGGTCGGAAGCTCGGCAGTTGCCTTTTTTGTCAACAAGCTTTGCGAAGGTCATATGAACCACAGGCTCTCAACCGTCATCGCAATCCTTGCCGCAGCGGTAATTTATATTGCAATTTTACTAATATTACGCACATTTTCCGCCCAAGAGGTGAGGATTTTACCAAAAGGTGAAAAAATCGCAAAAACACTTGAAAAATTGCACTTAATTGGGTAGAATATATAACTGTGGTTTGCATATATTCCCACAGCTTCGGAGATGAAGATATGGACTTTAAGGAAAAACCGAATTACAATTTTGACGACCTGATTGAGATTGTCAAAATCCTGCGTGCCCCCGGCGGTTGTCCGTGGGACAGGGCGCAGACGCACAAGTCCATCCGTTCAAACTTTATCGAAGAAACCTACGAGGCTATTGAGGCTATCGACACCGACGACAAGGAGCTTCTTAAGGAAGAACTCGGAGATGTTCTTCTTCAGGTAGCGCTTCACGCTGAAATGGAGCGTGAGATAAACAGCTTTGATATCAACGATATCTGCGACGGTATCTGCAAAAAGCTGATTATCCGCCATCCTCACGTGTTCGGTGACAAAAGCGCAGGGAACGCCGACCAGGCATTAAAGAACTGGGACGCGGTAAAAATGCAGACCAAGTCGCAGACAACCCAGACTCAGGCAATGCAGAGCGTGTCAAAGGCTTTGCCGTCGCTGATGAGAGCCGAAAAGGTTCAGAAAAAGGCGGCTAAGGTAGGCTTTGACTGGGATAAAGTCGACGGCGCTCTTGAAAGCTTAACTCAGGAGTGCGGCGAGCTCAAAGAGGCTATCGCCAAAAACGACGTCGATAATCAGTATGAGGAGCTCGGAGATGTGCTGTTTTCAGCGGTAAACGTTGCGCGTTTCCTTAAAATCGACAGCGAAAAGGCATTGTACGACGCCTGCGACAAATTCATAGGCCGTTTTTCAAAGGTAGAAGCCCTCGCAAATGAAAGAGGGATTGATATGAAAACGGCGTCACTTGAGCAACTTAATTCCCTTTGGGATGAAGTTAAATATAATAAAATGGAGGAAAATTAAGATGAAAAAAACAGAACTCATCGCCGCTGTTGCTGAGCAGAGCGGTCTTTCAAAGAAAGATGCCGAGAAGGCTCTTTCCGCTACAATTGATACTATCGTAAAGGCAGTTGCTGAGGGCGACAAGATTCAGCTCACAGGCTTTGGTACATTCGAGCAGCGCCAGAGAAATGCAAGAACAGGCGTAGATCCCAGAACAGGTAACTCAATCGAGATCGCCGCTTCCAAGGTTCCCGCTTTCAAGGCAGGCAAGGCGTTCAAGGATGCTGTAAATAAGTAATTTAATTTACATCTTCGGCTGTCTCTTTCGGGACAGCCGATATTTTTTGGAAGGTAATTTTTATGAGACTTGACAAGTATTTAAAAGTATCGCGCTTAATCAAGCGCAGAACCGTCGCGAACGAGGCTTGCGACGCAGGTAAGGTCGTAGTAAACGGCAAGCAGGCGCGCGCTTCATACGACGTTAAAGAGGGCGATGTCATCGAGATTACCCTTGGAGCGCGTACCGTTAAGGTTAGGGTGACCGCCGTAAAAGAGGTTGTCCGCAAGGAGGACGCCGCGACAATGTACGAGGCCGTCGTCTGAAAAATAATGCAATACCTCACAATTCACGGCGCACGCCAGAATTATGCGGTATTGCTTTGAATATTTAAGCGAACACTTCCGTATATTTTATAAAGGTTATCCCTAAAAAATATACGGAGGTTTTATTTATGGCGGAAATCACAAAGACAAAGCCGCATACGCTTATGCTCGACAACAGAAAAAAGCTGGTAATCACCGGCGCTGAGGATGTAAACGGTTTTAACGAGGACGCGGTGTCGGTAAAAACAACGGACGGCACGCTGATTATAAAGGGCAGCGGACTGCACATTGACAAGCTCAACCTCGACTCGGGCGACGTTTCTATCGAGGGTAGGGTGGACGCTATGCAGTATATCGGCAACGGCTCAAAATCAAAGCTGTCAAAGCTTTTTAGGTAAGCGTATGGAGCAAAGCTTTGCCGTCCAGTCGACGGCGTTTTTATATTCTTTACCGCTCGGCGCGGTGTTGGGGATTATTTACGGAGTTCTCGCGCTGCTAAGGCACACCCTGAGTCTTAAAAAATCGGCGGTTATCGCACTCGATATCACCTTTATGCTCCTTTGCGCGGTTAGTATATTCTACTTTTCACTCGGCTTTCTCGACGGCTACATAAGAGTATATGTAATTTTTGGCGCTGGTTTGGGATTTTTTATATACAGACTGACAATAGGCAGACTTTTGCAGAGAATTCTTAACCCGATATTATTGTTGTTAAAAAGGATTATTGTGGCAATTTTTACAAAAATTAAATTAATTGCAAAAAAGCTATTGAAAATTGGTTATCATATATTGTATAATGTAGGTGGTAGAATAGTATTGTTCATAAGTAATAATTTGAGTATAAATAAACGTAATAATAAAAGGACACGATATGGCAAAAAAAGTAAAAGAAAAAGATCCGTGGGATCAGGCTGAGGAGCCGAAGGTTGTTCTTAACGCCGACGGTCCAAAGGAAGTCAAGCCTGTCAAAAAAAGGCGCAAGAAAAGGTATATCCTGCTTTATCTCGCCGCAATAGGCTTTGCGTTTTACGCTGTTATTACAATCATCAACCAAAGCGTAAAAATCGCTGAAAAAAAGGCTGAGCTAAGCGAGCTTCAGCAGGAAATCAATGTGGTTGAAATTCAGTCTCAATATCTGGAGAAGGTGCGCGGTTATACCGGTCAGCAGCGTTCGGATTATATAGAGAAAATCGCCAAGGAGGATCTTGGCTACGTCGGTGAGGGCGAGAGAATTTTCATCAACGTCGCTGGCGAACAATAGGGCAGAAAGGTTAAATCAAGGGGTACAAATTCTATATGGCACTTGAAGTCGGAATGATTTTGGAAGGCAAGGTTTCGGGAATTACAAAGTTTGGCGCGTTCGTCGATTTACCCGATTCAAAAACAGGTATGGTACATATTTCGGAGGTTGCGCCTACGTATATCAACGAAATATCAGATTATGTTCAGGTGGGGCAGACCGTGAAGGTCAAGGTTCTCGCAATTGATAACGGCAAAATTAAGCTTTCAATCAAGCAGGCGCTCCCCAAGGAACAGCAGAGCAGACCTAAACCGCCGTTCAAAAAAAGCGAAAGACCGAACAGACAGCCTTACAAGCCCGCTCCGCCCGTAAAATCTCCCGGAGATTTTGAGTGGCAGAGCAGCCGCAAGAGCGCTCCTACCTCGTTTGAGGATATGATGTCGAGCTTTAAAAAGACAAGCGAGGACAAGATGTCCGACCTTAAGCGCGGAGAGAGCCGCGGTTACAGCCGCCGCGGAAACGGCAACGGCAGAAGATAACCGCATTATTACCAAAGCATAAACGCTTACCGTATTACGGTAAGTTGAACTTAAAACTTAATAAGGGAGGCAATTTTTATGAAAATCACCTACACAGCAAGAAAAGTTAACCTCAGAGATAATTTCAAGGAAAGAGTTGAAAAAAAGCTTTCTAAATTCAACAAGCTCTTTTCGGAGGACGCTACCGCAAATGTTGTTGTCACCCTTGAAAAGAACCGCCAGACCGTTGAGATTACAATTCGTGACCATTCGATGGTGTACCGCGCCGAGAGCACAATGCCCGAGATGAACGACGCGCTCGACCGCGATATTGAAATTCTCAAGCGTCAAATTCGCAAGAATAAGACTAAGCTCGAAAAGCGCATTAAGTCCGGCAATATAGAGACAATCATCGCTGATCTTCCTGTGGACGACGAGCCCGTGGAGGACGAGTACAATGTTGTGCGCAAAAAGCAGGTGCTTGTTAAGCCCGTAACCGTTGACGAGGCAATCCTCGAGATGAATATGATTAACCACGATTTTTATATGTTCATCAACGCCGATACCTCTGAGGTAAACGTTGTTTACAAACGCGCTGACGGCGACTACGGCTTGCTTGAGCCCACAAACGGCTAAATATTATAATCATTAGGGGCGGACTGCTGTCCGCCCTCTTTTTGCGATAAGAGGAATATTTATGAACCTTACTTTTACAGCACCGTGTATTTTCGGGCTCGAGGGCTTTTGCGCCAACGAGCTTAAGTTTTTGGGAATAAAAAATGTCCGCGCCGAAAACGGCAGAGTTCTTTTTGAGGGCGATTTTTCCACCCTTGCAAGGGCGAATATCAACTCGCGCTACGCCGAGAGAATTCAGATTTTACTTGCGGAGTTCAAAGCCGAGAGTTTTGACGAGCTTTTTGACGGTGTAAAGAATATCGAGTGGGAAAGCTTCATCGGAATGTCCGACGCCTTTCCCGTAAAAGGAAGTTGCCTTAGCTCAAAGCTCAAAAGTGTGCCCGACTGCCAAAAAATAATCAAAAAGGCTGTTGCCGAGCGGCTTTCAAAGCGCTATATGCTCTCTTGGTTTGAGGAGACCGGTCCTGTTCACCAAATTCAGTTTTTGATACTAAAGGACAAGGTCAGCATAACGCTTGACACCTCAGGCGCGGGGCTTCACAAAAGGGGCTACCGCGCCGACTCAAACGACGCGCCGATTAAGGAGACCTTAGCGGCGGCAATGGCGGAGCTCGCCTTTGTACGTCCGAATCACTTTGTTATCGACCCGATGTGCGGCAGCGGCACAATCCTGATTGAAGCAGCGCAAAAGGCGCTCAAAATCGCGCCCGGCGTAAACCGCTACTTTGCCTGCGAAAAATGGAGCTGTATTCCCGACGGAGTTTTTGAAGCCGAGCGCGAGCTTGCGCGTTCAAGGGAAAACCGCGACTGCGAATTCCGCGCGGAAGGCTACGACATTGACAGCACCGCACTCGAAACCGCTGGGAAAAACGCCGAAATCGCCGGCGTAGGGGATAGAATATCCTTTGCTGTCCGTGATATTAAGGACTATGTACAGCCCGAGGGCTACGCAACGGTTATCACCAATCCGCCCTACGGCGAAAGACTGCTCGACATCAAGTCCGCCGAGGAGCTTTACAAGATTATGGGAGAGCGCTTTGTCCGCGAGAAGGGAAAAAGCTATACCGTAATTACTCCCGACGACGATTTTGAAAAGATTTTCGGCAGAAAAGCCGACAAACGCCGCAAGGTTTACAACGGCACTTTGAAGTGTCAGATATACCACTATTTTAAGTGATTATCAGCAATATACGCTCAGTCCGAAATTTGATGGATTGGGCGTTTTATCTATTAAAGCACAATAAGCTCATAAAGGTTTAATAATAATGTCAATTTTTCGCTTAATTCCGCAAAACTGCTTGACTTTGGGCGTATTTTTATTATAATTATAATGGTTAATTATATTGGACTTAATGTGTACTCTTACAGGAGAAGCTATGGAAAAATCAGTTTTATGCAGATTAAACGCTGCAGCAGAAAAATATTCTACAAAAACAGCTTTCAAAGATCCCGAAAACAGCCTGACCTTCGGTGAGTTTAACGGCCTTACAAAGTCAATCGGCACATACCTTGCAGGTATTACACAGCCGGGTGACCCTGTTGTTGTAATGTCGGGCAGACACGTGTTTACCCCGGCATGCTTCCTCGGAGCGGTAAGAGCAGGCTGCTTTTACGCGCCTATGGACGGCGATATGCCCGTTACAAGGCTCAACCAGATTTTAAGCGTTATCAAGTCGGACATTATGCTTGTTGACAAGGCTCATCTCGAGATTGCTCAGAGCCTTAACTTTGACGGCAAGATGGTCGTTATGGAGGACATTATGTCAACTCCTGCCGACGAGGAGCTGCTTAAGAGCAGGGAGGAGGGCATTGTCTGCACCTCGCCTCTGTACGTAATCTTCACCTCAGGCTCAACAGGCGTGCCCAAGGGTGTAATCACCTCGCACCAGTCGCTGATGACCTATATTGATTCCGTCGGCAAGGTGCTCTCGATTGACGACACCGACGTTCTCGGCAACCAGTCTCCGCTTGACTATATCGCCGCAATCCGCGATATTTACCTGCCGATTACCTTCGGAGCGCAGACCTTTATCATCCCCAAGAACGAATTTGCTGTTCCCACACAGCTTTTCGATACGCTGAATAACGAGAAAATCACGGCTCTCTGCTGGAGCGTAGCAGGCGTTGAGCTTCCCGCAAAGCTCGGAGCCTTCGACGTAAGCAAGCCCGAATACCTCAAAAAGCTCTGCTTCTCGGGTTCGGTAATGCCGTGCAAGTACCTCAAAATTTGGCAGGAGAACCTGCCCGACGTACTCTACGTCAACCAGTACGGTCCCACCGAGGCTACCGCTTCATGCACCTACTACGTTGTAAATGAAAAGGTTGACGACGACACGGTACTGCCGATAGGCAAGCCCTATGACAACTACCGTGTGTTCTTGCTCAACGAGGACAACACCCCCACCGAGCAGGGCAAAACAGGTGAAATCTGCGTAACAGGACCAATCCTCGCTCTCGGCTACTACGGTAACGCCGAGTATACCGAAAAGTCCTTTATCCAGAATCCGCTCAATAACAACTACCGTGAGCTTATCTACAAAACAGGCGACCTCGGAAGCTTCGATTCCGACGGACTGTTGCAGTTCCACGGCAGAAAGGACAGACAGATTAAGCACCTCGGCCACCGCATTGAGCTTGGCGAAATTGAGGAAACCGCCAAGAAGATTGACGGCGTAACCGACTGCTGTTCGCTCTACAACAAGCCCAAGGAGCACCTCTACCTGTTCTATACAGGCGAGGCTACCTCAAAGGACATTGTTCTTTATTTCAGAAAAAATATGCCTGCGTTTATGGTACCGCGCAAGCTTGTCAACCTCGACAAGCTGCCGACTTTGCCCAACGGCAAGCTTGATATGCAGACATTAAAAACATATTTCAAATAATTTATTAAAGGAGATATTTATTATGGACAAATTAATGGAAATCCTGCAGGAACTCAGACCTGACGTAGACTTTGAAAATGAAACCGCTCTTATCACAGACGGTATCCTCGATTCTTTCGACATCGTTGCTCTCGTAGGCGAGCTCAACGACGAGTTTGACATCGAGATTAAGCCCAACAACCTCGTTCCCGAAAACTTCAACTCGGCTAAGGCTATGTACGCTCTTATCGAGAAGCTTCAGGACGAATAATATGAACGAACAAAAGTTAAGGGAACTTCTCCCGGAGGTGTCCACGCCTTCGTATATTTTCGACCTCGATTTGTTCAACAAACGCGCCGAGCTTGTTCACAAGTATTTCGGAGAAAAGGTCGGAATGTGCTTTTCGATTAAGGCAAATCCCTTCCTGCTCGGCAAACTGCCCGATTGCTTTAGCAAAATCGAGGTTTGCAGCCCGGGCGAATTGACAATTTGCGAAAAAACCGGCGTGGATATGAAAAAAATCATATTCTCAGGCGTTAATAAAACTTATGACGACGTTGAACGCGCTGCGGACGACGGCGTCGGCACATTTACAGCCGAAAGCCGCCTGCACGTTGATTTAATCAACGACGCAGCAATCAGACGCGGTAAGGTTTTCCCCGTGCTTGTACGTGTAACCGACGTAAAGGGCGGCAGCCAGTTCGGTATGGACGAGGCTGACGTGCTCGATATCATCGAGAACCGCGCCGATTACAAGGGAATTGAAATCGTCGGAATTCACTACTTTACCGGTACTCAAAAGCGTAAGGCAAAGCCGATTATCCGCGAGCTTGACTACATCGCCGACCTGCTCAAAAGGCTTAAGGACGACTACGGCTTCACCGCCGAGCGCGTCGAGTACGGCACAGGTTTAGCGGTTGATTACTTTGCAGACAACGCCGACGAGCTTGAGGAAGAACGACTTTCCGAAATTTCCGAGAAAATCCGCGAGACTGCCGAGCTCTGCGAGTTAACCGTGGAGATGGGCAGGTTCTTTGCCGCGCCCTGCGGATATTACCTGACAAAGGTAATGGACGTTAAGACCAACCAGGGCATCAACTATGCAGTTGTTGACGGCGGTATGAACCAGCTTAAGTACGACGGTCAGCTTCAAGGTATGCAGATACCTAAAATAATTCAGTTAAAGAAAAATAACACACCTGATGACGTTCAGCCGTGGACGCTCTGCGGAAGCCTTTGCACCACTGCGGACGTGCTCACTCGCGGCGTAGAGCTTAATTCGCTCGAAATCGGTGACGTTTTAGTGTTCTGCAGAACCGGCGCGTACTCCTCAATGGAGGGTATGGCGGTATTCCTCAGCAGAGAAATGCCCGTTATCTCGGAGTATTCCGAAAAGGACGGACTTACCATTCTGCGTGATAAGCTCTATACCGACGTGTTCAACACACCTAAAAGATAAGGGCAACTCTTAAAATATTTCTTTATTAGCATTATAATGGGGATGTAATTTTGACCTATACCTCAATAAACTTTATATTTTTTGTACTGGTAACGGCGCTGTTGTACTTCGCCTTACCTCTGAAAAAACATAAGTGGATTGTACTTTTGGCGGCGAGTATTTTCTTTTACCTCGTCGCAGGCTACAAGTACGCGATGTTCATTTTGTTTACCGCAATCAGCACCTACCTGATAGGCTTGTGGATAGACAAAATCTCCAAAAATTCCAAGGCGGTTCTCAAAAAGAACAAAGCCGAGTGGGACAGGGAGACTAAAAAGAAGTACAAGAACAAAATCAAGGTGCAAAAGCGCTTTGTTATGGCATTCGCTCTCGTTCTCAACTTCGGAATTTTGGCGTTCTTAAAGTACTTCAACTTCTTCGCAGGCAGCCTTAACGACATTTTGGGCAACTTCGGGATTAACTTTTCAATCCCGACCTTGGCTCTGTTTTTGCCGCTCGGTATTTCGTTCTACACCTTCCAGTCAATGGGCTACATTGTAGACGTGTACCGCGAAAAAACCGCCGCGGAGAAAAATCCGCTCAAATTTATGCTGTTCGTATCGTTCTTCCCTCAGATTGTGCAGGGACCTATCAGCATTTACGACCAGCTTGCTCACCAGCTTTATGAGCCTCACAGCTTTGACTTCACGCGCTTTAAGCACGGAATGATGTTGATTTTATGGGGTTTCGTCAAAAAGCTGATTATCGCTGACCGCGCGGTTATCGCGATTAATACTGTTACCGATTCATACAACAGCTACGGCGGTTCAACGCTGCTGTTCACAATTTTGCTGTATTCCGTTCAGCTTTACGCCGACTTCTCGGGCGGTATCGACATTTCCCGAGGCGTAGCGCAGATATTCGGAATTGATATGATTGATAACTTCAAGCGCCCGTACTTCTCAAAGTCAATCAACGAATACTGGCGCAGATGGCATATTTCGCTCGGTGCGTGGCTGAAAAACTACCTCTTCTATCCCGTCGCGATGTCAAACGTGTTCATCAACGCGAGCAAGAAGATGAAGGGTACAAGGTTCGGCAAGACCGCCGCAGGCGCTCATATCGCCAAGGTACTACCTACAAGCGTCGCTTCGCTTATCGTGTTCCTCGTAGTGGGAATTTGGCACGGCGCGGACTGGAAGTATGTCGGCTTCGGTCTTTGGAACGGACTTATCATTATGGTAAGTATTCTGCTCCAGCCGGTATTTGACATTATCCTTGAAAAACTGCACATCAATCCCAAGGCTGCTTGGTACTCGGTATTCCAAATGCTGCGTACCTTCATCATAGTGCTTGTCGGATATGTTTTCGACGTAGCGCCCGGTATTAACGAGTCAATGAACACCTTTAAGCTGATTCTCACAAACCAGAGCTTTGCTCAGGCGCGTGCTCAAATCAGCGAGCTCGGACTCGGCAAAAAAGATTTCATCGTAATTCTCGTCGGAATTATCGTTATCTTTACCGTCAGCGTTATCCAGGAACGTCATCCGTCAACAACTATCCGCGAAATGCTCGACAAAAAGCCGTTTATCCTCAGATTTGCCTTAATCTTTATCGGAATTATGGCGGTAATCGTTTACGGCATTTACGGCTCGGGCTACAACCCTGCGGACTTTGTTTATATGCAGTTTTAGCAACGTGACGAGGCGATTTATTAAATTATGAAGAAAAAACTATACATTACAAGGGCAATCAAAATCACTGCCCTGCTGCTCATTGTGGTGCTGTTTTCGTTGGTATTGCAGAGCTATGTGCTTGTGCATTACGACGGCAACAGAATGAGGCTTGACGGCTACTACCTTGAGGAGAAGAATTCTCTCGACGTAGTTTTCATCGGCGCAAGCGATATTTACGCAAGCTTTGCGCCCGGCTTGGCGTATGAAAAGTTCGGATTTACCAGCTATTCGTACGCAACCGCTTCAAGCACGGCAGGCGCGGCAAAAACAATGCTCAAAGAGGTTTTGCGCACGCAGAACCCTCAAAAGATTGTGATTGAGGTCAACGCTTTTCTTTACGGCTTCGACAACGACAGCAAGATTTCGAGCGTCCGCAATTACATCGACAATGTGCCCTTAAATGAAAATAAAATTGAATATCTCCAAAGCGGAGCAATTCCCGAGGGCGAGGAAGAGATAGAGTATTATCTGCCGCTTATAAAGTATCACAGCACGTGGAACGACTATCCCGAGCCTTCGGGCAAGTATTTAAGCCAGATTATCACTCAGCATATGGACGGCTCAACCAAGCTTAAGGGCTACCGTACGCAAACTGCATTTTGTAAGACTGCGCCGGGTTATCCCTGCATTAACAATACTCTCGCAAGGAACAATAAAACCTTGTCGCTGCTTCCCGAATATGAGGCAAAGCTCCGCGATTTGCTCGAATACTGCAAGGAGCAGGAGCTTGACGTGCTGTTTATCCGCACACCGCATATGGTTGACAAGTCTACCTACGGACGTTTCAAACGCGCGAACGCCGTAGGAAAGATAATCAGGGAATACGGCTTTGACTATGTGAATTTTGAGCGCGATTCCACAACACTGGCTTATACAGAATCGGACTATTACAATATTGACCACCTCAATTTTTACGGCTCAGCGAAATTTACCGAATACCTCGGCTCTATTCTGACCGAAAAATACGGCGTTAAAAAGTCCGAATTGTCTGAAAAGCAAAAGAAAAACTGGGATACCGCAGCCGAGTACTATCACAAGCTCTATGACTACGCCGACAAGTACACCAATACCGAGTACAAGGAGACCGGTCATATTCAGACGCTTGAGGAAAATAAAACCGTAATGGGATATATCGACAATTACGCCGAAAAGGGAGAAATCCCGAAGGCTAAGGTAACCCCCACTAATCCGAGCGAAGAACCGGAGATATAAAATAATTCTATACAAGAAAAAAGCGAGGATGTTTAGTCCTCGCTTTTTTTATCTGACTTCAAGCTTGTTGTTTTTCATAATTAACAGTTCGGGATATATTTCCTTTAGCTCCAACAGCTTCTCCTTGTAAAAGCTGTTTATGCTGCCTGCGTAAATCAGTTTATCGCAGCTCAGCAGGTCGTAATTTTTCGGAATACCCTCAAGCACAATATATTCCGCCGTTCTGAATTTTTCGGGCAGCTTTTCGATATCGCTGTTTACAGGGACAAATAAAATCCCCTTGCCGTTAATTTGCAGGTATTGGTAAATAATTCCCTTAACGTCAATCAGCGTAACCTTGCTATCGGAGTTGAGGTTGATTGTCTGAACGGTGTTGTTCTGAATAATATACTGCACGTCGTTAAAAATATACCGCATATCTTCCTCGGATTCAGAGCCTGTAATGATATTGTTTATATTAAAATTCTCGGAAATATCCTGTAGCAGCTCCGCGTTTTTATTCGAATTTGGAATTATAAGAAAATCAATCTGACTGTCGGCGCTGTAAATATCCGCGCTGATTTCCTTGTAGGACTTATTGTTGCCGCCTGCATTCAACAGCGAGATATTGTTTTCCTTCTTAACCTCAGCGCAAAAGCCGTTTCCCGATTTGTAAAGCGTGGCAGTGCAGTCTCTGTCGGCTGTGACGAAAGAAACTACGCTCATAGCAATTATCAGCGCAAACGAAATGTTCGCCGCGATTACGATATAATTTTTCTTTGCTTTGATGAGATAACCGATAACTACGAGCAAAACGCTCACCGCAAGCCAGATGTAAACTTCAATTGTATCGGCTTTAATTGATGATATGTGAAACCCGGCAAAAAAGCCGTTGATACCGAGCAAAAGCTTGCAAAGCAGGGTGTTAACAGCCGCCGCAAGATAAGTGATAACCGGCGCGATTGGGAAGAGGTACAGCGCCGAGCATAACAGCGACAATCCGAGAATTGCCGAGGCAATCGGCTCGGTAATCAATGAAATTACCGTCGTCAACGGCGATATAGTACCGAACGCGATAACGGTTATAGGAATAATCCAGATTGAAGCCGAGAGCGATACCGCAAACAGATTTGCAAAGAAATATAAAATTTTCTTAATAGTGAGCGTAATTCTCTTTTTATAAGAGATTTTATCAAAACCAAATTTCTTGACTATATATTTATATATCTTTCTGCTCCAAAGTATAATACCGAAGGTCGCGCTGAACGACATCAATAGTCCCAAATCTCCCACGGCGTATGGGTTGGGGATGGTAATCACAAGCGCCGCAAAGCCGAGCGAGTTGAGCGGATCGCTGTTGCGCAGGAAAATCCGCCCGATTTGGTAAATTATCATCGAAATTCCTGCCCTGATAACCGAGTAGTTAAAGCCTGTCAGCGCCGCAAAGCAGATAACCGCGGCAATCGCGCCGATGCTAAGCAGAACTCTCCTTTTTGTAAACCGCCTCATTATAAGCATTGCGACGGCGACTGCAATCGAAAGGTGAAGTCCGGAAACGACGATTAAAAACGACGTTCCCGTCTGCCTGAAATCTCTCAGGTCATTATCGTCAAGAGCGTATTTGTCACCGAGCAAAACCGCCCTGCTCAGCCCTGCACAATCCCCCGGCAAAAGCTTATTAAGCGCTTCTCTGATGCTTTTGCGCATATCAACGGCGTATTTGTAGAGCGTAAAGCGGCTTTCACCCGTCGGAGTAAGGCAGTACGGACTTGTCTCGTACGCTTTCAGCAAAATTCGGTGTCCGATATTCTGCTCGTTATTTTCGGTATACGCCTTAACGTGAAGCTTAACACAGTCAAATTCCCGAACGTCATTTTCGGAATAACCGGTGTACCTGATTTTGGTATTCACCGGATTTGAATCAACCGCCGTCGTCTGAATTAAGTACTCGGCGGATTTATCCTTGTACGTGATTTCCTCACATACATAGCCTTCAACATATATTTCTTTATCAGAATAATTATCTTGTATAGGATTGACGTAATAATTCTGATAAAGAAATATGCTTAGTGCGGCAAGCATAATCGTCACAGCCGCGGTAAGATACGTTGCGAACATATATTTTTTGTTTTGAACACGCCGCAAAACCGCAAGGCAAATCAGCAAAACTACCGTCAAGCCCAGCACGGTGAACAGTATCAGAGATTTAAAATAGAAAACGGCTGTCAGGGTTGCAAGGTATAAAATACCGGATAATCCAAACAGCCGTTTCATTTTTATTCTCCTATTTTGAATTGTTCATACGGTAGCACAGCGTCATCAGGCTGTCGCTCAGATGAACATTCTCCACAACGACGTCGCTGTATTTTGAGCTTAAATCGTAGTGGCTGAAATTCCAATAGCACTTAATTCCCAAGCCGTACAGCTTGTCGAGGATTGATTCTACGCTTTCCTTCGGAATACACAGGAAAGCCGCTTCAATCTCATTTTCCTCGCAAAAGCTTTCGAGCAGGGAGTCGTCCATAATCGTCAGTCCGCCGAGCTGCTTGCCGAGCTTTTCCTTATCACAGTCAAAGCAGCCTGCAAGCTCAAAGCCGAGCTTGTTAAAGTCGAGGTAATTTACAATCGCAGCGCCGAAATTACCTGCGCCTATCATAACCGCCTTATAGCCCTTATTGAGCCCGAGAATTTTTTTGATTTCATCTCTGAGCCCCTTAACGGTGTAGCCGTAGCCCTGCTGACCGAAGCCGCCGAAGCAGTTTAAGTCCTGCCTGACCTGCGACGCGGTTGAGTGCATAATCTTTGAAAGCTCGGTGGAAGAAATCCTCTCAACTGAGCGGTCGTCAAGCTCGCACAAAAAGCGATAATACCTCGGCAAACGCCTGATGACCGACATTGAGATACTGTCACTCTTAGACATTTGAATTTTGCACCTTCTTAGAATGAGGCTGCAAGACGCTCGTTAACCGCGTCAAGGAATTCCTCGGTGTTAACCTTTTTCTTGTTCTCAAGAGTTGAGATAAGGTAAAGGTCGCCGGTCATAATTCCGTCCTCAATAGTTTTGATTGTAGCCGCTTCAAGCTTGTCCGCAAAGCTCATAAGCTCAGGCAGCTTGTCGAGCTCTCCGCGTTTTCTGAGAGCGCCCGTCCAAGCAAAGAGGGTAGCAACCGAGTTTGTCGAGGTCTCCTCGCCCTTAAGATGCTTGTAGTAGTGGCGCTGAACAGTGCCGTGAGCAGCCTCATACTCGTAAACTCCGTCGGGAGATACCAGCACGCTTGTCATCATAGCGAGCGAGCCGAACGCGGTAGCAATCATATCGCTCATAACGTCGCCGTCGTAGTTCTTGCAAGCCCACATATAGCCGCCTTCGCTGCGGATAACACGCGCAACGGCGTCGTCGATAAGGGTGTAGAAGTACTCAATGCCTGCGGCGTCAAACTTCTCTTTATATTCGTTTTCAAAAATCTCCGCAAAAATATCCTTAAAGCGGTGGTCATAGGTCTTGCTGATTGTGTCCTTTGTGGCAAACCAAACGTCAAGCTTTTGGTCAAGCGCGTAGTTAAAGCAGCTGCGTGCGAAGGACGAAATGCTCTTGTCAAGGTTGTGCATACCCTGAATTACGCCGTCGGTCTTAAAATCGAAGATAGTCGATCTTTCCTCGGTGCCGTCGGGCTTTGTAACGCAGAGCTCAGCCTTGCTGCCTGCCTCAACGCGCATCTCGGTGTTCTTGTAAACGTCGCCGTAAGCGTGACGCGCAATGCAAATCGGCTTTTTCCAGGTCGGGATATAAGGAACAATGCCCTTTACGAGAATAGGGCTGCGGAATACCGTACCGTCGAGGATTGCCCTGATAGTGCCGTTCGGAGATTTCCACATACTTTTGAGGTCGTACTCTGTCATTCTCGCGGCGTTCGGGGTGATGGTCGCGCACTTAACCGCAACGCCGTATTTTTTTGTAGCATTTGCGGAATCAATAGTAACCTGGTCGTCGGTTTCGTTTCTGTGCTTAAGTCCGAGGTCGTAGTACTCGGTCTTTAAGTCAATGTAGGGAAGGAGCAGCTTGTCCTTAATCATCTGCCAGATGATTCTTGTCATCTCGTCGCCGTCCATCTCAACGATGGGGGTAGTCATTTTAATCTTGTCCATCAGCTGTTCTCCTTTGTGTAGTCAAGCAGTCCGCCTGCAATAATAATTGCTCTTGTGCGGTCTGAAAGCTCGCAATCCGCCTTGATAGTCTCGCCTGTTGTCTTGTTTACAACGGTGATGTCGGACGCGTTTGCGATTTCTTCCTTAATATTCGGGAGCTCCAGCATATCGCCGAGCTTAATCTTGTCGTAATCAGCATTATCCTTAAAGGTGAGTGGGAGGATACCTGCGTTAATCAGGTTGCTCTTGTGAATTCTCGCAAAGCTCTTAACCAGAACCGCCTTAACTCCGAGGTAAAGCGGAGCGAGAGCCGCGTGCTCACGCGATGAGCCCTGACCGTAGTTTTCTCCGCCGACAATAATGCTCTTGCCCAAGGCCTTTGCGCGCTCGGGGAAGTCCTTGTCGCAAACGGTGAAGCAGTGCTGCGAGATTTTCGGAATATTTGAACGCAGCGGAAGAATTTTAGCTCCGGCAGGCATAATATGGTCGGTTGTGATGTTGTCGCCTACCTTGAGCGAGCACGAAGCCTCAATGCTGTCTGTCAGCGGACTTGTCTTGGGATATTCCTTGATGTTCGGACCTCTGAGGATTTCAACGCTGTCCATCTCCTCTACGGGAGCAGGGTCGATAACCATATTGTCGTTAATCAGGAACTTCTCGGGAAGCTCAATCTCAGCCGCTTCTCCGAGACATCTAGGGTCGGTGAATACGCCCTTGATTGCCGAAACAGCGGCGGTTTCGGGAGATACAAGGTAAATCTGACCGTCGGCTGTGCCGCTTCTGCCCTCAAAGTTACGGTTGAAGGTTCTCAGCGAAATACCCTTGCTGTTGGGTGACTGTCCCATGCCGATGCAGGGACCGCAAGCGCTTTCAAGAATTCTCGCGCCTGCCGCGATTAAATCTCCGAGTGCGCCGTTGAGCGCGAGCATATTAAACACCTGCTTACTGCCGGGGGCGATTGCGAGCGAAACATTGTCGGCAACCTTCTTGCCCTTTAAGATGTAAGCAACTCTCATAAGGTCGAGGTAGCTGGAGTTTGTGCATGAGCCGATACATACCTGATCGATCTGCTGACCTTCAAGCTCCTTGATTGTCTTGATGTTGTCGGGGGAGTGGGGGCAAGCCGCCAAGGGTTCAAGCTCTGAGAGGTTAATCTCGATAACCTCGTCATAAACCGCGTCGGCGTCTGCCGAAAGCTCTGTGTAGTCTTCCTCTCTGCCTTGAGCCTTAAGGAATTCTCTTGTAGTCTCGTCAGAGGGGAATACTGATGTTGTAGCGCCGAGCTCAGCGCCCATATTGGTGATTGTAGCTCTCTCGGGAACAGTCAGGGTTTTAACGCCCTCGCCGCCGTACTCAACAATCTTGCCAACGCCGCCCTTAACACTCATAACCTTAAGAACCGCGAGGATAATATCCTTTGCCGATACCCACGGGCTGAGCTTGCCTGTCAGGTTAACTCTAACCATCTTGGGCATTGTGATGTAGTAAGCGCCGCCGCCCATAGCAACCGCAACGTCTAGTCCGCCTGCGCCGATTGCGAGCATACCGATACCGCCGCCTGTGGGAGTATGGCTGTCAGAACCGATTAAGGTCTTGCCGGGCTTGCCGAAGCGCTCAAGGTGAACCTGATGGCAAATTCCGTTGCCGGGACGTGAAAAGTAAATGCCGTGCTTTTTGCAAACGGACTGAATAAACCTGTGGTCGTCCGCGTTCTCAAAGCCTGTCTGTAAAGTATTGTGGTCGATGTACGCCACGCTTTTTTCTGTTTTAACACGGGGAATTCCCATAGCCTCATACTCGATGTAAGCCATAGTTCCCGTAGCGTCCTGAGTAAGCGTCTGGTCGATCTTAAGACCGATGTCTGTGCCGACAACCATCTCGCCGCTCACAAGGTGCTCTTTAATAATCTTCTGTGCTATTGTATAGCCCATAATATTACCTCCGTTTATAAATTTCCCCTGCAAATAGTACAAGGGGCATTTATGTTAATTATATAACAATCCTTAGTAGTTGTAAAGCGTATTTCGACACGAAAAGCACAAAATATTGAATTTTTTGGCGTAAAAAGCATTGTCTATTGGGAAAATGTTTCAAAATACCACGCGATATAAGCCGAAAGGTGATTAAAAATACAAGTTGAAATTACCGCACGGCAGTGATATAATTATAATGTAATATTATGTTTTATGGAGTATGATTATGGACGTAAGAGAAGATTTAAGAAACATCGCGATTATCGCGCACGTTGACCACGGCAAAACAACGCTTGTGGATCAGCTTTTGAAGCAGAGCGGTATTTTCAGAGCAAATGAAAATGTCGAGGAAAGGGTAATGGACTCAAACGACCTCGAAAGGGAAAGAGGAATTACAATTCTCTCAAAGCCCACCGCCGTGCTTTACAACGGAATTAAAATCAACATCGTGGACACCCCCGGACACGCCGATTTCGGCGGAGAGGTTGAGCGTATTTTACAGATGGTAGACGGCGTTGTTCTGCTCGTAGACGCTTTTGAAGGCTGTATGCCCCAGACGAGGTTTGTGCTCAAAAAGGCTCTCGGCCTCGGCAAAAAGCCGCTCGTTGTGCTCAACAAAATCGACCGTCCCGGCGCGCGTCCCGAGGAAGTAGTCGACGAGGTTCTCGACCTCTTTATCGAGCTCGGCGCCGACGAGGATCAGCTTGAATTCCCGGTAATTTATGCTTCCGCGCGTGACGGCTACGCTACCGAGGACTACAACGAAGCAGGCACTGATATGAAACCGCTGTTCGACGCTATTATCCGCGAAATTCCCGCTCCCAAGGGCGAGCTTGACGGCGGACTTCAAATCCTCATCTCAAATATCGACGCCGACAACTTTGTCGGCAGAATCGGCGTGGGCAGGGTAGAGAGAGGCCATGTTAAAAACGGCCAGTCCGTAACCCTCTGCCATACCGACGGCACTACAAAGAATGTGCGTATCGGCAAGCTGTATCAGTTTGAGGGACTTAAAAGAATCGAGTGCGACGAGGCAAGTCTGGGCGACCTCGTATGCATCAGCGGTATTCAGGACATCAATATCGGAGAAACGCTCTGCTCAACCGACTGCGTAGAGCCGCTTCCCTTTGTAAAAATCGACGAGCCCACCGTTACAATGAACTTTATTGTTAACAACTCTCCCTTTGCAGGCAGAGAGGGCAAGTACGTTACCTCGAGAAATATCCGCGACAGGCTCTTTAAGGAGACCGAGACAAATATCGCGTTAAGGGTTGAGGAGACCGACAGCGCCGATACCTTCAAGGTTTCGGGCAGAGGCGAGCTCCACCTTTCAATCCTTATCGAAACAATGCGCAGACAGAACTTTGAGTTTCAGGTTTCGCGCCCCGAGGTTATCACAAAGACAATCGACGGCAAGCTTCACGAGCCTATGGAGTTCCTCATTGTCGAGGTTCCCGACAGCTACGTCGGCGCGGTTATGGAAAAGCTCGGCTCGCGTAAGGCGGAGCTTGTAAATATGGGCACGCGCGACGGCGGAGTTACACATATTGAGTTCAGAATTCCGGCGCGCGGACTTATGGGTTACCGCCCCGAGTTCCTTACCGACACCAACGGCAATGGTATTATGAACCATGTTTTTGACGGCTATGAGCCGTGGAAGGGCGATATTGTAACCCGTCACCAAGGGTCGCTCATCGCCTTTGAAACAGGCGATACCGTAACCTACGGCTTGTACGCCGCTCAGGAAAGAGGCAGACTGTTTATCGGCCCGGGCGTTCCCGTTTACGAGGGAATGATTGTCGGCGCAAGTCCCAAGTCCGAGGACATTACCGTTAACGTCTGCAAGAAAAAGCACATCACCAATACCCGTGCCTCGGGTTCGGACGACGCATTAAAGCTCACACCGCCCACTATTATGTCGCTCGAGCAGTGCCTTGAGTTCATCGCGGACGACGAGCTTGTTGAGGTTACACCCGAAAATATCAGAATGAGAAAGCGTATACTGTCCAAGGAACAGCGTATGAAGCAGGCTTTTCGTAAAAAATGAGTTACGTAATTCTTGATTTGGAGTGGAACGGCGCTTTCTGCAAGTCCGCTCAGAAGTTTGTCAATGAAATAATCGAGTTCGGCGCGGTAAAGCTCGACGAAAAGCTTAATGTCGTCGATACCTTCTCCTCGCTTATCTCGCCCAAAATCGGCAAAAGGCTCTCGGGCAAGGTCAAGCAGCTCACAAAGATAAACTTTGAGGAGCTTGTTGACGGCGGAGTTGATTTTTTCACCGCGGCGGACAGCTTTGCAAAGTTCCTCGGTGACAGCACGCTGATGACCTGGGGAACCTCAGACATTCACGCGCTGATTGAAAACTATCTTTTCTACACAAAGGATTATCACATTCCGTTCTTAAAAATCTACTGCGACTTGCAGGAGTACTGCCAACGCGCCCTTGACCGCTACGACGCGGCAAATCAAATGGGGCTCGGCGTGTGCGCGGAGCTTCTGGGTATTGAGTTTTCCGAGGACGAGCAGCACAGGGCAGAGGCAGACGCGCTTTTAAGCCGCGAATGTCTTGTTAAGCTGATTGACAAATACCCTGTTTCAAGCTGCGTATTAAGGGCTGACTGCGAGGAATTTTACCGCAGGATGATGTTCAAAAATTACTTCGTTACCGATTTGAACACCCCGGGCATTGATAAGGAAAACTTAAAATTCAACTGCGACCTCTGCGGAAAAAGAGCACGGCGCGTAAAAAAGTGGAAGCTCCACAACAAAAACTTCACCTCGGACTTTTACTGCAAAAGCTGCGACCATAAATTTACCGCGAGGGTGTCGTTTAAGCGCAGGTACGACGGAATAAAGGTCAACCGCCGTATTATAGAGAAAAAGAAAGAACAGCCGGAAGTAGAAAACAAGGCGGCTGTTCAGCAATAAAAGCATAAACCCGGGTTTTGCTCGGGTTTTTCTTTAAAAACTCAAAAAACACAAAAATATTTCAAGGTTATTTCATACAGTTTTCACTTTGGGGAATTATTATAATTACAACATCAAAAGACAAGACCGCAACAGCGGCTGCCATAAACGGAGGTAATATCATGACAGATTATAACAACGACAAATTTGACGGTATGAACGAAGTTCCGTCAGAGGAAACTCCTATTACTAATGAAACCCCGTCAGAGGAAAACTTAAATTCAACCGACGTTTCGAGCAACGACATCTACAGTTCGTCGTCGCACGAAGAGCCCGAGGCTCAGGATGAGGGCTCGTATGAGTGGAACGCCGAACCAAAGGAAGAAACCACCGAGTATCACTACTCATATATAAACGGCAACAACGCCGACGCAGAGCATAACCCAAATAATTATAACGATAATTATTCTTCATACGGAACCTCGAACACCTCGCAGTCATATCAGTCCGATTCCTACTCGGACAACGCAAATACCCAGACTGCAAATCAGCAGGCAAATCCGTATTCCTATAACTACTCAAACACTTATAATAATTATTCCTCAACTCCGAATTACAACAGGCAGCATACTCAAAGCTACAATCAGCCGCCTGCAAAAAAGGAGAAGAAGAAAAAGGAAAAGAAGCCCGTTTCACGCGGATTTATCGCGGCAATGCTCGTTATTACGGTGCTCTGTTCAGCGGCACTCGGCTTCGGCGGAGGAATGCTCGCCAAAAATATGAACACCACCACGAACGGTAACGTAACAATCAATCAGGTAAATTCCTCGGGAGTTAAAAATGCAGGCACAACAACCGCCGCAAGCACTTCCGAAATAGTTAAGAAAACCGCCGACAGCGTTGTAGAAATCGCAACCGAGGGCGTTGTAACAGGCAACTTTGCACAGCAGTATGTTACCAAGGGCGCAGGCTCCGGCGTAATTATCTCGGCTGACGGTTATATCGTTACAAACCACCACGTTATCGACAACGCAAAGACCATCAAGGTTACGCTCCGCGACGGTCAGACCACATACGACGCTACCCTTATAGGCAGCGACGAGGACAACGATATCGCGCTTCTTAAGGTAAACGCGGAGGGACTTACCCCGGCAACCTTTGGCGACAGCGCTTCCCTCGCGGTAGGCGACTATGTTGTAGCAATCGGCAATCCGCTCGGAACCCTCGGCGGAACAGTAACCGACGGTATCGTATCAGCTCTTGCAAGAGAAGTTACAATCGAGAACAAGAATATGACCTTGCTCCAGACTAACGCTCAAATCAGCCCCGGCAACTCGGGCGGCGGACTCTTTAACGCAAACGGCGAGCTCGTCGGCATCGTAAACGCCAAGGACAGCGCGACTGAGGTTGAGGGTATCGCGTTTGCAATCCCCGTAAACAACGTTATCGACATCATCAAGGACTTGCAGAACTACGGCTATGTTACCGGTAAAATCGACCTCGGAATGGAGTTTGTGGATATCAATTCAAACGATACCGCGTTCTATTACGGAGTTAATCAGCTCGGCTGTTACGTTCTCTCGGTAACAAGCGGCTCTAACGCCGAAAAGGCAGGCTTTAAGCGCGGCGACCTTATCACTGCTGTAAACGGCACTGAAATTTCCCAGTCGTCCGAAATCAGCAAGGCGCTTGAAAATAACAAGGTCGGTGACAAAGTAACCCTGACCGTATCGCGCTCAGGCAGAACAACCGATATTGATCTTGAGCTCGAGGAGTACGTTCCCTCGGCAAAGCTCAATTCAAACAACAGCCAGAGTCAGCAGCAACAGCAGCAACAAATGCCTCAGGGCGGCTCAGACCTCTGGGATCAGATTTTCGGCTGGTAACCGACCGGTTAAACCAATAATAAGAGATTTACTAATCATTGTTTATTCTCCTTGTTTTGCGGAGCTGTGTAAAAACAGCTCCGTTTTTTGTTTTATAGGTTGACTTATAATTCTTTTATGGTAAAATAAAAGTATAATACTATTCTCAAATAAAATCCTTTAACATCTGTCGTGTAAAATTCCGCATAACTGCGTTGTCGTCCTTGGAATCCGTCAGGATTCCTGCGTCCTCCGCCTTGTTCTGCGAAATTTTCCATCGACATCTGTTTTAAAGTCTTTTATCAGAGAATAGTATAAAAATGTTTAGGAGGGTTTGTATGGCGGACGAAAAAACAAGAAAAAGCTCATTTTTCAGCAGCAATATTTTTGAGGGATTACTATTTATCCTTTTGGGTGTAGCAATTCTGGTATGGCCTAACCACGCGCTTAAAACGCTCTGCGTTATCGCAGGTATCGCGGTCGGTTTAATGGGAGTATTAAAATTTATATTCTTCATTAAAACCCCGAAAGAGGAACGCAAAATCGGGATGATAATTGTCGGCGTTATCCAGCTCGCCTTCGGAATAGCGCTGATAGCGGCTTCCGAGTTCTTCATCAATCTGTTCTTTGTTATAACGGGACTTATGCTCGTTTACGGAGCATTCCTTATGTTTTTCAGAGCTGTACAGCTCAGGCGCGTAAAGGGCGTGATGTTTGCGCTCTCGATTATTTTCGGAATAATCTACACAATTTTAGCGGTGATTATTTTTATGAATCCCGAGGGATTCGCGCAGTTTATAACCCGAATTCAGGGAGTTGCCTTGATTTTTGAGGGCTTAGGCTTGATAATAGTGCTCAGAAATCTAAAGATTTCCTTTGAAATGACAAAAGAGTAAAAATGACGGAATTTTCCGTGCAGTAAAAAACGGACTGATTATTCAGTCCGTTTTTGGTTAGTTATTTATACTATTCTCAGATAAAAGACTTTAAAACATATGTCGATGGAAAATTTTGCAGAACAAGGCGGAGGACGCCGCAAGGCTTGAGGTGCGGTCAAAATCTTTGATTTTGGGCACCGCACCCATACAACGGAGACGCCTTGCAAGGACGACAACACAGTTATGCGGAATTTTACACGGCAGATGTTAAAGGATTTTATTAGAGAATAGTATTAATT